>Ga0070734_10000427_pt1 | contig 91033 bp, 78 predicted proteins | sample Coa_R1_8_FD_66444 | JGI IMG/M metagenome (GOLD analysis project Ga0070734, IMG submission 66444) | Surface soil microbial communities from Centralia Pennsylvania, which are recovering from an underground coalmine fire - Coalmine... | ecosystem: Environmental > Terrestrial > Soil > Unclassified ...
GCAATTGGTTTGACTGCCTGCGCTCGCGCCATCAGCCCGCCGCCACTGTTCGCGCTGGCTTCTCGCAATCCGTGGCAATCATCATGGCCGCCCAATCCTATTTCTCCGGCAAGAAGCTCTATTGGGACGCTGCGAAAGAAGAAATTACGGACCGCGCTTCGCAGCCAGGCTAACTTTGCGCCGTTTTTTTGCCTCGCTTTCGGCCACCCAACAGCTCTGTAATTCAATCGGCCGCATCAATTGCAGCGGCGAACCGCGGGATCCACTTGCGGTCACCGGACCAACGAGAAATCTTAACGACTATGCTCGCCGCCTACTCTGAGGTTACTGCCTTCAGATAGCGGTAGTAGAAATCCACTCCTTTGTAGAAGGACTCCACCCCCAACCTCTCATCCTTGCCGTGCGCGCGGATGTCATCACGGTCGACTGCGATGCCCGAAATCCCGTAGGTAGGCAGGCCCACGCTCATGGTGTATATGCTGTCGGAGGCGCCGGTAGCCATATCAGGAATCACCGGAATTCCGGGCCACATATCGGACGCAATTCTCCCGAGCGGCGCAAACACGTCGCGGCGCAGCGGCGGAGGCGGGAAACTCTTCCGGTCGGGAGCGATGTCGGAAATCTCACCGGAATCGCTAACGTAGCGCACAGTTATGTTCGGTTCGGCAAGTATTCTGATCAATTCCTGGCGGATTTCTTCCGCGCTGTGCCCGGGTTCAATCCGGCAATTCACGTTGGCTTCGGCGCGCTGAGGCAAAGCGTTATTGGCGTGCCCGGCGTTCAGACGCGTTGCAACGCAAGTGGTGTGGATCGTGGAGTTTTCATCTGGGTCGCGAGAGAGCCGCGCTATCGCGTCCGCATCAGGTGGATTTTTCAGTATCCCGCGCATGTCCGCCGCGCGCTCCGGCGTTTCCGTCTGCGCCATCCGCTCATAGTAGGCGCGCGTTACCTCGTTCAGCTCGAACGGGAATTGATAGCGCTCCAGCCCCGCCAGCCCGTCCACCAGAGAGTAAATGGCATTGTCCGGCCGCGGCAGCGAACTGTGGCCTCCTGGATTGGTCACGGACAGTTGAAAATCTGCGTACAGCTTTTCCGTCGCATCCACTCCCATCACGATAGGTTTTCCGTGGTCGGTCAATATGCCGCCGCCATCGTGGTTGAACACAATTTCGGCGTCCACCATCTCGCGATGGTTCTTCAGCAGCCAATCCACACCGTTCGACTTGCCACCTTCTTCATCGGCGGTAAGCGCCAGAATGATGTCGCGGTTGGGGATGTAACCTTCTTTCTTGAACCGGATCAACGTCGTAACCATGATGGCGTCGCCGCTCTTCATGTCCTGGGTGCCGCGGCCATAGTAGAAACCCTCCTTCTCCACAAAGCGGAAAGGATCTGTCGTCCAGTCTTCGCGGTGGGCTTCGACGACGTCAAGATGTCCGATCAGCAGGAGAGGCTTGTACTTTCCCTTCCCGTGCAGCCTCACAACCAGATTCTTCTTCCGTTCATTCGGACCGAGTATTTGGATATCAGCCTCGGCGAATCCTGCATCGCGGAAGCGTTGTGCCATCGCTTCAGAAGCCGCAGTCACACTCCCCACGGAATCGGTGGAATTAATTTCGATCAGTTCCTTGAAGATATCGCGAGAGAGCTTGCGGATGGCTTCGTCCGTCTGTGCCTGCAACGCAGGCCCGAAAAACAGGAAACCCAGGAAAAGAGAAGAGCACACCATAAACCTTTTGCTAATTTTCAATCGGGCCTCCTCGCATAACTGGATCAGAAGTATTTGTCAGCCTCGCGAAAACCGCGGACATCATAACCCGCCGGTCTCTTATGGGCGAGCGACGGGCGAAACGGAAGCCATTCTGAGTCAAAGGCTCGTTGGGACATTCTGGCTTGCTGAGTCCTGGTAAGTCGCCTTACCGGACATTGCGGACCAGGTCGATTTCACTTCTCCGGTAACCGCGTCTACCGGAACCTGACGTCGTTCCCCGGATTGTTGCTGTTGCCATACGGCTTTATTTAGTGGAACGCGAGAGTGCCATCGGACCAATAGGGTACTTCGATTGGGACCGTCCGCAGCGGCGGCAGCTCCTTATTCAGTGGACTATCCGGTTTGTCAGGGTCCGGGAACCAGATAGACGTGGAGGAAACGGGTGACTTCGGATCATTGGCGTCCAATTCAGCACGATCTTTGATCGGCAAGAAAAACATTACGTGGCATAAATTGTGTGAGCCCAAATGACTGAGGTATGCATCCTTGGACATCATGTAGCTCATTGCCCCTGGCTCCACCGGCGGAATCTCCTTTTTCGCATACGCCTCTTGCATACCCGCGATGCGCTGTTTTACAGAGGTCACTCCAGCCAGCGTCATTTGCGTCAGCTTTTGAAAAATTGGCAGGATCGACCGCACCGCCGCTGGATTGAGGCAAATCGGCCCGTTCTGCTTTGGACTCCACACGTCATAAAAGTCAATGCTGGCCGTCCATGCCGGCCCCGCCATGCACACAAAACCGTTCGTACCTGCAACCGCTGTTTCCCAACCTTTGGGTGTCAGCACCAAGACAGACGCATTCCTTGAAATGCCCTCTGGAGCGGCGCTTCGCGCTAGCGCGATTGCCGCGCTCCGCTCCATTAAATACTCAGAAAGTGGCAACATCTTCGGATAGGGCCTCACCTCCTCCTGCGCCTGCGTGCTCTCAGTCAAGCTCACCAAACTCACGAGCGCAAGCGCTCCCACCGCAACTCTGGCTGCAATCTTTTCGATCTTCGCAAATCGCATCATGTTCATTTTTGTTCCTTCCTGCAGAAGGATGAGCCCGCAATTGCGCAAGGCTAGACTTGTTCAGACGCGCCGCAACCGAAGGTCCAAACCCAAGCCCCGTTATTTGCAGTGACTTAGGGCGGCGTTGATCTACAGGAGTTATGAGTTTCTGGATGACTTGTGAGAATGTCGTAGCCTTGCCGCCAAATAAAGAGCTTCGCTGAAGTTCGGGTCATTCGGAGCATGCGACGGTACAGCAATACCCGGCCATGCGCCACTCAAGACTCTGGCAAGGTCCTGATTAGTCGCGTTACCGGAGAATTGCTTTTTGAGGCGATCCACTTGGACGGTTACCGGACAAGTCAGGCGTTGTCCCTTCCGCCCACGTGCGTTAGCACTGTTCAAAACTGTACAGAATTGCGGTTGGAGTAATCTCATTCTGATTGCATGAAGAAAAGTGAACTCACACTTAAACAAATATCATCCGTCCGGTGCCCTACATGCGGTGTCGCGGCACAAAAGCGCTGCGTACTACACTCGGGCCTTCTTCGCAGTGAACCGCACGTTGACCGGACGTTTGCCGCCATAGAAAGCATCGAGAAGAAATCCGGTTAATCCGGATAAGTCGCGTTACCGGAAAAGTGCCGTACTATTACCCCACTTCTCCGCGTCAATCAGGCATGAGCCCTCCGTAAATGCGACTCAATTCAAGGTTCCCTGTAGATCACGGAGTGGGCGTGCTTCGCTGCGATCTCCGCATCCTCGGCCTTTGTCAGCGCAACGGCCTTCTCTCCTTCGCGAACGGATTCCGCCCGCATGAATTCGTCAAAACCCGGCGCGGAGAAAATAAACACTGCGTGGATGGCTTCCTTTCCGGTGTTTGTGGCAGAAATCCAGGTGCCGGCCGGAATGAACACGGTGGCGCCGCCATGCACGTCCCTGGTCTTGTCGCCCAGACTTACCTTCGCCGAACCATTCTGTAGGAAAAGAATTTCGTCCGACCCAGGGTGCCGATGCGCGTCTATTTTTCCTCCGACCGGAATGTCTTCGGTTCCCAAAACCAGATGGGACGAACCGCCATTCTGTGGATCAACTTTGAGGATGAAGAGAGAGAGTTTGCTATCGAGACCCTCGATGGGCCTCCACACCCGGCGTTCGCCTTCATCTTTTTCCAGGATGAGCGGCGTTGTGTTCGTCGACTGAGTTTGGGTCGCAGATGGCGCGACGGCTGAGCCACAAATCAAGAGGGCGCAAATGGAACCGAAGAAGCGAATGGATCTCACGAAGACCTCCTTCTAATCCGAAAGACGCGAATAGGCTCCGAGTGGCGAAATCTACTCCGCGCCACAATCGACGGTCAAGGGCCCCTCTTCCAGTTCGGAATTCAAAATGAAGCACTATCGGGGGTCGATATCTCCGCATACAACGCGCCTTTCGACCCGGCGGACCAGCGCGAAGCGCTCACACACCACATGGAGGGTAACCGCGTTTATCAGGACTTAGGACTTCGATTTTGTTGTCGGCAGTTTAGCGATTCCTTGACGCCTAGTGGACCGCGTCGCTAACATCCTGCGAGCCTTTCCCGATCTCACTTCCCCAAGCGCGATGGAGTACCCGTTAGGAGGGAGACCACAATGCCTGCACAAGACTACGACATCATCACGGTCGGCGGCGGCATCGCGGCGTCCGCGTTCGCTAGAGCCATGGCTCAACGCGGTGCAAGGGTCCTACTCTTGGAAAAAGAGACACGTTTCAAAGACCGTGTGCGCGGCGAGGGAACGGTTCCCTGGGGTGTTGCCGAAGCCCGCGAACTGGGGCTGCTCGAACTTCTCCGTGCCGACTGCGCTCACAATGTGCCATTCGTGGAGGGGGGCATGGGTCCGCGGGACACTCGGTCGACCACACCCCAAGGTCTGCCAACGCTTACGTTCGCCCATCAGGAAATGCAGGAGACGCTGCTGGCCGCTGCGGAAAACGCTGGTGCGCAGGTTCGGCGGGGCGCCACTGTTGAACGAATCGAACCTGGGACAACTCCCGCCGTTGTAGTGACCGGCAGCAACAGCAACCGCATATCCGCTCGGCTCGTTGTAGCCGCAGACGGTCGTGGAGCGCCTTCGCGGAAATGGGTAGGCTTCACCGTTACAGAGCAAACACACGACTACTACATGGCTGGTGTGCTGCTGTCCGATGTCTGTTCTCCGCCAGACACAATGTACTTCGTCTTCAACCCGCAGTTCGGCATGTGCATCGGACTCATTCCCCTCGGCAAAAATCGCCATCGCGCCTACTACATGTACCCGAAGACGACGAAGCATCGCCTGCAAGGGACGGAGATGCTCGATTTGTTCCTCAGTGAGTCGGCCAGGTGCTATCCGCCGCTGGCCGATTACTACGCTGCGGTCAAATGCATTGGGCCGCTCGCGAGCTTCGACGTCAGCGAATCCTGGGTCGAACATCCCTCTCGTGACGGTGTAGTCTTACTCGGCGATGCGGCGTCCACCTCGGACCCCACTTACGGCCAAGGCCTTTCTTTCGCACTGCGTGGGGCGCGGGTTTTGCGAGACGAACTCAGCGCAAATTCCGACTGGACTACTGCGGCGAACCAATACGCCGAAAAACATCGCGGCTGGCGTGGTGCTTGCTGCACCGTTGAAGGCTGGTTCCGTACTTTGTTTCAAGATCCAAGTTCACAATCTGCGGCATTGCGCGAGAGAGCTATGCCGCTGATCGCACAGGATCCCACGCGTGTTCCCGATCATATTTTCAGCGGCCCCGAACTGCCTGTGAATGACACTGTGCGGGCTCGGTTTTTCGGCGAATGCTAACTTCAGCCAGGCTCTACTATTTAGTTCCCGCCGGTGCGAGCGCCTCATACTCGACGTGACCTTCATGAGCGCACGCCTTGAGCTCGTCAGCGTTGATGGGTGAGGCAGTCTGCCCCGCTGCCACGGAACTGCACCGCATGTTCTTTTCGAAACCGGGAGCGGAGAAGATAAACACCACGTTGATGTTGTCCGCACCGGTGTTTTTTAGACTCACCCACGTCTGAGCCGGAAAAAAGACCGTCCCTCCGGCATGCACATCGTATTCCTTGTCATCCAAAGTGACGTGCGCGGTGCCCGTCTGGATCAGCAGGATCTCGTCTTGCTCCAGATGCTTGTGTTTCGGAATCACGCCTCCGGGAGGAATCACTTCCGTGCCAAGCACGAGGTGTTTCGAGCCGCTATTCTCAGGCGTCACTTTCAGGATGAACTCGGCTGAGGGCGTCGCCAGCGCTCCGCGCGGACGCCGCACCCGTGTCTCTCCTTCATTTTTTTCAAGCACAAGGCTCTTGGCCCCCTGGGATTGTGCATAGCAAATCGCCGCTAAAAGCGTCACAACGGCAAGCAGAATTATCTTTTTCATGACCCGGAGCGTACAGGGCACAAACGACGGCGTCAATCGCGGATGGCGGGTGGACGAGTCGGAATTCCGAAAACTCCTGTCCGCGAACCATCTAAGTGGGTTTTTCCACGGCTGGATATGGTTTTCGCTGGCTCGTTTCGATTTGCAGGTCTGCATTTCACACTGTCATTTCGGGGACGCAACGCCATTCGAATGGATACACCATGAAATAAGTATTGACTTGTGTAACTATTCCTGATATGCTTGTCCATGATTTCGTCGCAGCCCACCCTCCTGCCGATTCCCCTCCCCCGCTCTGCCCTTCACTCTTTTGCCGCACAGCAAAAGAGCGCTCTTTTTCGCCCCTTTGTTTTCAATAACTTGCGCACTCTTTCTTCGCTCTTTTGCAAGAGTGATTTGCTAACTCCTTTTTCTTCAACCATTTGCGCACTCTTGCACAAAAACACCGGGGTGTACCCCTTTTCCAGTGCTTTTCCACAGCTTCGCCATCCGGTATGGGCACGCCATTTCCGCCGGATTACGCTATCCTCTCCGCCGTTCCTCAGGGGAGCCACCCACAGGCTTCGGAACGGCATCGTCGAGGTAGTCATGGCTGCGGTTATCCCCCTTCCGGCGAAAGCGGCCGAGTCCAGGGGACTTTTGTTTTGGATGGAACGCGTGCTCAAGGAGCGCGCCCGCGTTCTCGCATCTCCCGGCGAAGAAGCTATCCACGATCTGCGCGTTGCGCTCCGCCGTTGCCGTTCGCTCGCCTCCGGCTTCGAAGAAGTCGATCCCCATCCCGCGTGGCGCGAACTCCGCAAATCCAGCCGCAAACTTTTCCGCAGTCTCGGTGTCATCCGCGATTCGCAAGTGCAGGAATCCTGGGTTCTGAAACTCGCCGCCGCCGACGATGCCCTCCGCGCGCAAATCCTCTACGCCATAAAAGCCGATCGCGATCGCCAGGAACGCGACGCAAAAAAAAGCGCCGCTCGTTTCAACGAAAAGGATTGGGTGCGGCTCGCCCACGAACTTCGCTCGCGCTTGAAATATCTTCCGCTCGACGGCGACGCGGCCCAATGTCTCGCGCTCGAACGCTATGAAGAAGCCGCTGAACTTCATCGCCGCGCGCTCCGCACCGAAAAAGCAAAGCCCTGGCACGAACTTCGCATCGGCATAAAACATTTCCGCTACACCGTCGAAAATCTGCTGCCTAAAGTCCACAACGGCGTTGGCGCCGATTTAAAACGCGTCCAGGATTTGCTCGGTGACGTGCACGACCTCGACGTCCTCGCCGAAGCCGTTCGCGTCGCGACTTCCGATCTCAGCGGCTCGGCGAAATGGCAGGAAGCGATCGCCAAAGAACGCGCCGAGCGAATCGCAACGTACCGTCAACTCGCGCTCGGCTCAACCAGCCTCTGGAATCAATGGCGCGCCGGCTTGCCGACGAATGGTCGAGTCGCTATTACTGCCGCCGCGCGTTTGCGCGCCACCGCTCGCGCCGCCGACCCGGCATTCGCAAAGTCCGCATCGGCCGGCCGCCTCGCGAAGAAATTTTTCACCGAACTGTGCCGCGCAAACGGCAGCGCCATCTTCAAGGACGAGAAACTCCCGGAAGTGATGACCGCCGCCGCCGCTCTTCACGGCATCGAGCCGGCGGAATCGAAAAAAGACGCGCACAAAGAAGCGAGAAAATTCCTCGCCGAGCTGCCTCCGCCGCCCGGTTGGACTTCCGCGAACTGGCAACTTCTGTCACTCGCTGTCCGCTACCACCGCGGACCTGCGCCAACTTCCGAGAGCGGCCGCTTCGCCGCGCTCGAAGCTTCGCAGCAGGCGCGCTTGCTTTTGCTCGCGGGAATCCTTCGCGTGGCCCGCGCGCTTCGCAAAATGGGCGTCGAGTCGAACGCAAAACTTCACGTCGAATCGAAAGCGGAGCAAATCGCAATTTCCATCGGGGGATTTTTGGAAGCGCAGCCAAGTCCGAAAAGTCTGATCGCCGGCCGCCAGATGCTCGAAGCCGCTCTAGGCAAAAATATTTCAATGCACGCGCTCGAAAGCAGCACTGCAACTTTGCCGCTTCAATTCCCTTCCGCGAAACCGGAAGAAGGCGCGGGCAACGATTCCAATTTTTTGGCAGGAGACTAGCTCTTTAAATTTTTCAAAATCTTTGGAGTCGCCAGCCACGCGAGAATTCCAGTTGGCGGCGCAACGCGGCGCAGTTCAAGGCAGGCCACGCCGGCTTTTTTCAAACTGGTTGCGTCCCGTTTGCTTCCGAGGACAGCGGCGATCACCTCATCCAGATGAGGCGCGTGCCCGAAACAGAAAACCGCTTCCGCGTCTTTCTGCTTCGCAATTTCGCGGAACAAAGCGCCGGCATCGGCGCCGGGCAAAAGCAATTCGGTTTTGCGGATTTTTTCTTTGGGAAAATCGAACGCCGACGCAAATAATTCCGCCGTCTGCATCGCGCGCACGTACGGCGAACTTAAAAATAAATCCGCTTCTTCCGCAATCGCCGCAACTCCGCGCGCCACTTCTTTCGTCTTCTTGATTCCCTCTTCCGTCAAATATCTTTCCGCTTCCGCCGGACATTTCGGATCTTCGCGGTCAATCGCAATTCCGTGTCGCACCAGATAAAGCAGCATGCTCTCTCCCAGCTCCTGAATTCACAATCCGCGCTACGAGCCAACCGTGCGGAAATACAACCTTACATGAAACTCCTGCTCGAATAATTCCGCGCAGCGATTCGCATCGCGAATATCTTCCGCCGCATCGCCGCGCGCCGTAAAATGCAAACCAACTGCGCCGCGCTGGAATTTCGCCTGCACGCCGCTGATGCGTTGCCGGTGAGAATGATCGAGCCCTTCCGCAATCCGCAGTATCGAAGCGAGACGGCGCGCGAGCCGCTGATCGGAATTATTCAGCGCGCCATACGCCGGATGATTCCCGGACGGTTCCGCTTTTCGATTGTGATAACGAACGGCAGCAGCGACAAGATTCCGGTCGCGGCCATTGAGTCCGGCGATGTCGCCGTTAAGAGTGAGATATTCGCCGTGCTTGTGATGCCCGCGATTGCTGACAGTGTGTCCGACATCGTGAAGAAGCGCGGCGGATTCAAGGAGCACGCGAGATTCCGCGGGAAGATGGTGGACGGGCTGCAACTGATCGAAAAGTTGCAGACTCAGTTCGCGAATGTGTTCGGCGTGGCGGCGATCGCTTGCCATGCGGCGAGCGAAAACGCGGGTGCCGCTCAAGAGTTCCCGCGCACCGGCGTTGTAACGATGCGGTTCCTTGCGGGAGAAAACTTCACGCGCAATTTCGCGGAGAAGTCCTTCACGAATTCCGACGCGCGGAATGGCGAGCGTGCGCAAATTCAGATAGCGGCCAAGCGTAATGAAAATCAAACCGGCGATTCCCATGACGTCGGCGCGATCGCGGCGCACGCCAAAAGTTTTCATGCGCGATTCGACGTCGCGACGCAAAAGATCGGGCAAACGTTCGCGAAGAAGAGAAAGTTCGAGAGTGGAGAGGCCGTGTTCGCGCGGGCCCGGCGCAAGATCGGAAAGAGTTTCCGCGTTGCCACCGAGAGCGACGGCGAGTTCTCCGCCGAGATTGGGACGCGGCGAAAGTTTCGATTCGAGGAGAGCGTACAAATATTTGCGGACTTGTTCTGCCTGCGACGCGGAGCAAGCGCCGGTAATTCCGAGCGTGGTCATCAAGCGGACGGTGCCGACCGGAAGCTGCGCGGATTGAACGACGGAATGATCGCGGAGAATGCTGAGCTCGAGACTTCCGCCGCCGAGATCAACAACGCAACGCAACGGAGATTCGGGGCCGAGCGCGGCGAAAACGGCTTCTCTTCCCAGGCGAGATTCTTCGTGGGCGCTGATGACTTCGAGGCGAAGTTTTGATTTCAGGCGGATTCGGCGGATGAAGGCGAGGCGATTCTTTGCTTCGCGTGAAGCGCTCGTGGCGACAGCGCGATAGCGCGTGACGCCGAATTCCGCCATCACTTCGCGAAAGTGTTTGAACGCTTTGACGCTTTTCTTCAAAACGTCTTCGCTGAAACGGTGGCGCACGAAAACGCTTTCGCCGAGACGCAGCGGATAGCGCTCGTCGTGAAGCGGTTCGAGGTCGATTGCGGAATGGGCGCGTACGACGGAAAGCCGGACCGCGTTGGAACCGGCGTCAATCGCGGCGATGTGAACCGGTTCTGACATTTAGAGGATTATCGCCAGAGATGCGCAAGAGCGGAAGAGGGAGTGTATTTTGTGGCGCGAATGCCGAGATGTTCTGCGATGCGCTGGCGGAGGAGTTTGTTGACGGTGGGAACGTTGGCTTCGCCATCAAGCTCGATGAAACTGTGTTTTTTGGCCTGCGCCTCAAACTCGCGCTTGATCATGGTTTGATAGCGGATGAACGACCAATACAAATCGTGAGAGAGAGACATGTCGCGGCCAGCTTCCCAGTAGCTGATGGCTTGCGCTTTACGAAATTCGCGACCGAAAGCGGTTTCGGGGCGAACGTTGAGCCAGAACGTGAGATGAGGACGAAGCGCCATGGCATAGAGACCGCTGAGGTAATCGCGATTGATGCCGCGGACAACGCCGCGCGCGATGAGCGTGAAGACATAACGGTCAGCGAGAACCACGGCGCCGGATTTGAGCGCGGGAACGATGCGGTGCTCGACCTGATCGAAAAAGTCGGTGGCGTACATGAGCGAAAGGGTGAGGCGCGTGACGGCGTTTTTGGCGAGGAGTTCGTCAATGTCACGGCCGACGAGATTCGAACGACGGAGGCCGCTGGTCTGTACGGAGAAGCCTTCGGATTCGAGCCACTCTTGAAGGAGCGAGATTTGCGTGGAGCGGCCGGAGCCGTCCATACCTTCGATGACGACGAGGCTGCCGGAAATTTCATTTGGATCGAAACCGACGAGAGGCTCGCCAAAAAAAGATTGGGACGAGTCTTCTTCCGGTTGAGCGGCGACTGGAGGCCTCGCCGCGACGGTAGCGGCGGGCGGTGGCGGCTCGGAAATGACCGGAGCTTTCTCTGCCTTTTCGGATTTTTCTTTTTCCGGTTTTTCTTTTTCCAATTTTTCTTTTTCGTCGGGCATTTTATTCGGCCTCGGCGGCGCGGGGAGCAAAACGCTTTAGATCGATTTTGGAGGCGACGATGTCCCGCATCTGTTTTTGCAATTTGTTGACGGGCAAGGTGCCGTCGAGAACAACGAAATTATCGCTTTCGACCATGTTGTCGTAACCCTCGAGGATGCGCGCCTGGAAGAGGCGGAAACTTTCGGCGCGATCGTAGGAAAGGCCGAGATCCATACCGGCTTCGTAGTATTTGAGCTTGGGACGGCCGCTGAGAATGCGATGAACGGCGACTTCAAGCGGCGCGCGGAAATAAAAGGTGATGTCGGGAACTGGCGCGAAACGATAGAGATTGCGGAGCCACTTTTGCGGACAGCCGCGAGCGCCGTCACGAGCGAATGCGGTATAGACGTAGCGGTCGGCGAGAACGAGGTAGTCGCCCTGCAAGAGCGGCATGATTTGACGCTCGCAGCGATCGGCGAAGTCGGCGGCGTGAAGAAGAGAAAAAGTCGTGGGCGTGAGGAGGCGCCGCTGTTTGCCACGGCGGGTGGCGGCTTTGACGAGAGGCGAAGAATTCCATTCGGTGAAGTGAAGACGGTAACCGCCAATTTCGAGCCAGCGTTTTAGAAGATAGAGTTGGGTACTTTTGCCAGAGCCGTCGGTGCCTTCGACGACGATGAGCGCGCCGGGATAGGCACGACTTGGAACAGGGCGGCCCGGTTGGGGGAGCGTAGATTTGCCAGGTTCGGTGCGGGGCTGCTGCTTTGCAACTTCGGGAGTTTCCATGAACTCGTTTTCTCGCGGCATTGCCGGTGAATGGTACGGGCGCAATGTTACAGAGGCATTACATCACAGGTGGGACTGCTGGCACAAAGTGTGATGCGGCGTCGAGTCGATTTTGAGCTTGATTGGTTGGCCATCGACCAGCCTACGTATACTGCTGTTTACGGGAATTGCAGGAGGTAGCCATGACTCGTTGGGACGTGCGATTAATTTCGGAACTGGACGCGGCGGACGAACGGGCACGCGGATTGGTAGGCGGCCTCAGTGCGGAGCAATTGAATTGGCAACCGGCGAGCGGGGGATGGAGCGTTGGACAATGCATGGAACATCTCTGCATCACGAACGAGGTGTATTTGCCGCCGATGGCGGGGGCGCTTGAGAGCAAGAAAAAACAAACGGTGGAGGACATCAGGCCGGGGTGGTTTGGCCGATATTTTTTGAGGAACTTCGTGGAGCCCGCGCCGAATCTGAAGCGCGTGCCCGCGCCAAAGAAGATTGTGCGGAGCGCAAAAGTTGAGACTTCGGTTTTGGAAAGATTTCTTACGAGCAACCGGGCGACGCGGGATTTGATTGGGCGCGCCGGCGAGTACGACGTGAACAAAATTCGTTTTCGCAATCCGTTGATTGCCGTGATCTGGTTTACGGTTGGCACCGGACTGGAGATTGTGAGCGGCCATGAACGACGGCATTTGTTGCAGGCGTATCGCGTAAAAGCGCTACCGGATTTTCCGCGATAACAACGAGTAGCGAGCACTAGCGATTGAGAGCGGCCCAGACCAGGTTCGGCGATGCGCCGTGGACGCGAACCATGCGAACCCAGAGCAGAGTTATGTGTTCGAGATGCAGGGCCTGTTCGAGACCGCCGACATCGATAGGTTCCCAGCCCAGTTGAGCGGCCAATTGCGAAACAATGCGTTTTGCGCCGGCGTCGGCTCCGCACAGCATCATTGCGGGCTTGACGTTGTAGGCGGGGAAAGAAGTGTTTTCAAGATTTTCGTAGCCATAGATGGTGAATGCTTTGACGACGCGCGCATTCGGAACGAGTTTCTGGACGAACTCCGAGCCAGACAGTGCGTTGTTCAGCCCGTGTGTCAGCCTGGGACCGACTGGATTGGTGCAATCCACGAGAATTTTCGCCTGAATCTCTTTGGAAACGGCAGAGAGTGCTTCTTCGTTGGCCTGAAAAGGCGTTGCGAGAAAAATGACGTCGGCCGACTCGACGGCTTGCGGAGGCGGAGCAACCAGAAGATTGCGGTTTCGATTGAGGACTCGTCGAACACTTTGCGATTGCGGATCGTGCGCAGCGAGCGTGACGGAATGACCTGCGCGCTGGAGATGGTCGGCAAGAGGAGCACCGACTTGACCGTAGCAGATGAAGGCGATGTTCACGATTGACCCGCTTCCATTTTATGGACTGGCATGAGGGATTTTGTTAGCGGCCGAGGGCTTCGATGACGGCACGGGCGGTTTCCGAGCCGGAGAAATTCTGCTGACCGGTGATGAGATTGCCGTCGCGACAAGCAAAGCCGCGCCAAAGACCGGCCTGGATGTAGTTCGCGCCAGCTTTCTTCAGTTCGTCCTCGATGCGCCAGGGCATGATGTGCTTGTCGCGAGGGAGAAGATTCATTTCCCATACGGCGTTGTCGGCGAAATCTTCCTCGCCGTTCGCAAAGCCGGTAATGGTTTTACCCTTGGCGAGCAGGGCGCCGTTGCTTAACCTGGCGTATCGCAAGAGCGCTACACCGTGGCAGAGGACTGCCGCGATCTTTCCAGCTTCGTAGAATTCCGCGAATTTCTTGTGTAGGGCGAAAGCCTTGTCAAAGGTGAACATCGGAGCCTGACCGCCGGCGACGACGATGGCATCGAAGGCAGAAACGTCGATTGTGGAGACTTTGGCGGTATTTTCGACGAGTGCGGCGAGATCGGGAGTGGCGATAAAACCCATCGAAATCAAGTCCGAGGAGGAGTAGCCGCTTGCATCGCGGGGATCGCTCATGGCGTCGGCCTCGCATGTGCCGCCGTCCGGACTAAAGACTTCGATTTCGTAGCCGGCCTGGCTGAATTCGTGGTAGGGATGAGTGAGTTCACTCCACCAAAAACCGACGGGCCAGCCGGTGGTTGTAGAAACGGCGGGGTTCGAAAGGACGATGGCAATCCGTTTTTTACGATTCGGATTGACGACATTTGGATCTCGGAGACTCAAGGGTTCCTCCCGGAGGACAGGTTTACAAGAAGCTGGAATTTCAAATACGGGTAGAATCTACCAGTACCTTCGAACGCTTCGCTACGCACTTAGAGGTGCAGTACTTACCTGGAGGTGAGTCATGGCCGGAGGGATGAATCTTCGGAAGCGGGCGCTGCAATCGCGCGACGCAATTGAACTGCTCTCCGACAAGTGGCGGATCACAATTCTGCACGTGCTGGTGCCAGGGAGTCTGCGCACGGGCGAATTGCAACGAGCGATCTCAGACGTTTCGCCGAAAGTGCTGACGCAAACGTTGCGTGGCATGGAGAGGGATGGATTGCTGACGCGGACGGTATTTCCCGTCGTACCGCCGCGAGTGCAATATCAGCTGACAGAAATGGGGGAGAGTCTGGTGAAGCCGCTGCGCGAGCTTTGCCATTGGGCGGAAGCACACGTTTCGGACCGCGACCGGGCGCGCGCCTTGTTTGACCGGAAAGAACGCGCTGTGCCGAAGAAAAGCTAGCGCGGGCGGAGAAAACAGGCAATCGCAGGCGCACTAGTCGTGAAGGATGACGCGGAGCAGCGAATCGTGGACCTGCAGCCCGCCGTTGTACTTGATGAAGCCGAGTTTACGAAACTTGTTCATGAAGAAACTGACGCGGCCGCGGGTGGTGCCGACCATTTCCGCGAGAGTTCTTTGGGAAACGCGGGCGACAATGTGCTGGGGCTTTTCGTTGTTGCCGTAACGAGCGATCAGGAGGAGTGCCCTGGCGAGGCGTTTCTCACTGGAATTAAAAAGCTGATCAACGAGATCTTCCTCGACTCTGACGTTCCGTTTGAGCATGTGAGCGACGAAACGGTCAGAAAACTCGCGTTCTTCATGAATGACTCGAATCATTTCCGATTTTTCAATCCTGAGAACGGATACGGGTCCGAGGGCAACGGCGGTGGCGACGCGAAGGGGCTGTCCAGCGATGCAGCCTTCTCCGAAAAAATCGCCCGGACGCAGGATGGCGACGACCGCTTCTTTTCCGGCGGAGGAACTGACGACAATTTTTACGGCACCTGACTGGAGGTAGAAGACGGAGTGGCTGACATCGCCCTGGAGAAAAATCGTCTGACTGGCACGAAAATTCAGGATCCTCTTTTTTACACCTGAGGTTGCGAGATAACGGCCCGCGTCAAACTGCTGTTTCGCGGAGGCCTTCCTTTTGGGCATCCGATGCTCTCCCAGGATTTGTTGAAAATATACAGCAAAACTTTCCAATACGGGAACGACAGGATAGCAGCCAGATTTGGAAGGAGGTGTTCAATATTGAACACCTAAGAATCGCAATGGATTCTAGACTCGGCAGCGTACTGAGCGGTAATTACGGGGCTCGCGCCCAAGGAGGGGAATCGATGCATAAAGCTGACCTGGCAATGGCGGCCGATGGACGACGCAAGCACGAACACTGGCGAGTGACTTTGCGGTACGTCGACGGGGAGACGTTCGGGCGAGTCTACACAAACAAGGAGAAAGCGGAGCGATTCGCGGCGCGACAGAAACGATCGCCGATCGTGAAAGGGACGCGAGTGGATCGAATCAGCTAGGCGCGGAGGGAAAGCGACCATGCCGCGAAACGAGTCGGTTTACAGTGTGCGACTGGGGCTGCGGACACATTTTCTAACGATTGAAGAACTACCGGCAGATGACGGCCGCAGCGGGCGGAAATACATGGTGCAAATCCCCGCAAATCCGGAAGGCGAGGGCAAAACGATTTGCGGATCGAGCGAACTGGAGGCAGCCCTGAACGGGGCGGAGTTCCTGCTGCATCGAGCGAAGCGCCATGCTGAAACCATGGCTCAGGACAGTACGGGAATGCACTGAGGCGGGGAAAACTCAGGGACTAGGGGAGCCAGTGGCCACACGGCGGCGAATCTGCGAGCAGAAGCTAGAAGAGGGAAACTTTGATGTGGAGGAATTTCTTGGGATTTTTGCGGAAGTCGCCGATGAGGAGACGCATGTCTCCGGTTAACCCGGTGAGATTGTCGTAGAGCTGAGGGTCAGAAAAAAGTTTGCCGGCGGTGGAGGTATTGTCATTGAGTTTCGCAGTGGCGGTGGCGAGATTCGAACTGGTGTCGCGGAGTTTGTTGTAGAGCGTATCGTCCGTGGCGAGCTTGCCGAGAGAACCTTTTCCGGCGCGGATGTCGCCGATCATACCGTTGGTATTGGCGATAGCTTCCTTCGCTTGATCATAAAGCGTGGGATCGTAGAGAAGTTTGCCGAGAGTACCCTTCCCGCCGCGGACATCGCCGAGAATACCGTTGACGTTGTCGAGAGCTTTGTCGACTTTGCCGTACATTTCATCGGAAGCGACAAGTTTGCCGAGGGTTCCCTGTCCTTGCTGAACACCGGTGACGAGCTGATCGCCATGCAAGAGGAGACTGTTGAGATGGTTGTAGGCTTGTTCGTCGGTGAGCAATTTGCCGAGGGTGCCGCGGCCGCCTTTGACGCCCGCGATCATGTCCTGCGCGTCTTCGGAGAGCGCCGTGAGATTGCCGAGAAGTTCTGCGCTGCGTTCGACGACTTCCTTGATGGCTTTTTCTTCCGCGCCGGGAATTTCCTGATTTTCCTTTAGGGGCACGCCGGTGAAACCGCGACGGATTTCGACGTAGCGATTGCCGAGGAGGCCTTCGGTGACGAGACTGGCGACGGAGTCCGTGAGGATTTCATTCTGGAAGCGGCGGTCGATGCGCATATCGACTTCGACATTTTTATTTTTTTCGACCGGTTTGCCGGAGACGCGAGGAACGAATTTAATGGCTTCGACGTTGCCGATTTCGACGCCGTCAAGTTTAACGGAAGCGCCCTTGGAGAGGCCGGAGACTTCGGGGAGAAGTGTCTTGATGCGGTATTTAGGGCCGAGAATGCCGGCGCCGGTAACATAGAAAATTCCGGCGGCGAGGACGGCAAGACCAACCAGAACGAAAAGGCCTACGCGGAGTTCCGCCCAGGTGAGCTGTTTTCGTTGCGGCATCTAGAGTGGCCTCCCGAGTGCGAAGGTAAACTATCGCACAGAAATCGATTGTTCGGCGGAGCGATGAGGCCTCGGCAAGTTCAGGGCACGATATATCGTGCCTTTACTTTCGGAGTCTCGTCGCAACGCTCTTACCAAATTCAGACTGGTTCGCGGCATCTCATCAGACCAAAAACTTTTTGAGGTAAAGATCGCCCGAGGCGGCGAGCTCTTCGGGCGAACCTTCGAAATAGATGCCGCCGTCGCGGAGAACGAGGAAGCGAGTGGCAGCGGCGTCCGACAGTTGGGCGGCGCCAGCTTGCGAATTGTGGACGACGCGGTTGGCAGATTTGTCGAAGTGAAAATTCGCGAGGGCGAAGCCGTCCTGAAGGCGATGGGTGGCAAGGAGCGCGGTGACGCCGAAGATGTCGCGGAGGCGAAGGATGAGGGTGATGATGGTTTGCGAAGTAACGGGGTCGAGGCCGGCCGTGGGCGAATCGTAAAGAACGATGGGCGGACGCGTGATGAGAGCGCGCGCGATGGAAACGCGGCGACGCATGCCGCCGGAAAGTTCGGAAGGGACCAACTCGGTGGTGTGTTCGAGTTCGACGAAGCGAAGAACTTCGCGGACGCGCGGCTCGATTTCGTCGGGATTGGTTTTATCTTCGAGGAGACGGTAGGCGACATTGTCGGCGACGGTCATGGAGTCGAAGAGAGCGCCTTCCTGAAAGACGAAACCGATTTCACGGCGAAAGCTGAGGAGTTCGCGTTCGTGCATGGCGCCGAGTTCCTTGCCGAGAACGCGGACGGAGCCGGAGTTGGGTTTCAAGAGGCCGGCGGCGAGTTTTAGGGAAAGCGTTTTGCCGGTGCCGGTTTCGCCGAGAAGGATGAGCGTTTCGCCTGGCATGACGCGGAAGGAGACGTCGCGGAGAACGTCTCCTTCGTCGAAGCCGATGCGGACGGATTCGAATTCGATGGCTGGGCTTTCGTTGGCTTCGATGGAGGCGGTGAGCATCAGAAGATTTTATCGGACAGGAACAGCGCGAGTTTGGTGAGGAAAGTGTCCGCGATGATGATGAGCACGCTGGAGATGACTACGGCTTGGGTGGTGGCGCGGCCAACGCCCTGAGTGCCGCCGCGCACGGTGAGGCCTTTGTAGCAGCCGACAGTGGCGAGGATAAAGCCGAAGACGAGCGGCTTGAGGAGGCCCTGCATAAGGTCGCCGAATTCGAGAGCGTCGATGGCGCGGGTCCAAAATTCGACGGGGCTGAGGCGAAGAGAAAAGACGGCAGAAGCGCAACCGCCCAGGAGGCCGACGAAATCGGCGAGGCCAGTGAGCAGCGGCTGCATGAGAATGGCGGCGAGCACGCGAGGAGTGACGAGTTTGCGGCTGGGGTCAGTGCCCATGGCGCGCATGGCGTCCACTTGTTCGGTGACGAGCATGGAACCGAGTTCAGACGCGATACCCGCGGCGCAGCGGCCGGCGACGAAGACGCCGGTGAGGGTAGGGCCGAGTTCGCGGACGAGCGCGATGGCGACGACATCGCCGGTGAGAGCGGTCTGGCCGAAGCGAGTGAATTGCGAGCCGGTCTGCAACACCATGACGACGCCGATGAAGAATCCAGTTAAGAGGACGATTGGGAGAGAGCCGACGCCGATGTCGTCCATTTGGTCGAGAAGATCCTGAAAGTAGTGCGGACCGCGGAGGAGATTGGTGAGCGAACGGCCGGCGAGGAAGGAGTAATCCTGAACGTTGGCGACAAACTGCATCGCGCTGCCGGAGAGCACGTCGAAAACCGAGATTTTGTCTTCCCATCCCGGCTGCTGCCCAGAGACCTGAAGCGGAGCGTTTGCCACGTTTGCCAGTCCGAGCACCCTGCTGCGATAAACCACCAGCGCCGAAACAAAGACGAAGCGGTGATTTATGCAAAAAGGCTCTGGCGGAAAGCGTAACGTCGGTGATGCGGCGCGTCAAGCAGCGTGGAGGAAATGGGCTATTCGAATTTCATCGATGCGGGAAAAGTTTTTGATGGGTTGTGCTTTTGGTGGACGCTGCAGGGTTGGGACGATAAACTGAATGTTTCAAGCGAATGATTTAGCCGCGGCGTTATGCCGCACGGGAGCCGGAGGGGAATGTTGCGGTATTACACGGCGGGAGAGTCGCACGGACAGGCGCTGCTGGCGTTTGTCTCGGGATTGCCAGCCGGATTGCCGATTGACGTGGAAGCGATCAACCACGAATTACACCGCCGACAGCTGGGCTACGGGCGGGGCGGGCGGCAGAAAATTGAGAAAGATCGCGCAGATATTTTTGCGGGAGTGCGACACGGAAAGACGATTGGCGCGCCGATCGCGCTGAGGATTGAGAACCGGGACTGGGCGAATTGGGAAAAGATCCTGCCGGTGGAAGACAACACGGAGGATGATGCGCCAGCGAAACGCCTGGTCGCGCCGAGGCCGGGGCATGCGGATTTGGCGGGCTCGCAGAAATTTGATTTTCATGATGCGCGGTATGTGCTGGAGCGTGCGTCGGCGAGAGAGACGGCGGCGCGGGTGGCAGCGGGCGGATTTGCGCGGCAATTGCTCGGGCAGTTCGGGATGGAGATTGCGAGCCACACGATTCAGGTGGGACATCACAAGCTCGAACGGCAGGCGAGTTGGGAAGAGATAAAAAGAATTTGCGGAGATTTGGAGTCGCCGCTGCGATGCGTGGATGGCGAACTGCAAGAGAAGATGAAGACGGAAGTGGATGCGGTGTTGAAAGCGGGCGACACGGTCGGCGGCGTGTTTGAAGTCGTCGTGCATAACGTGCCGGTCGGGATGGGGTCGCATGCGCAGTGGGACGAAAAATTGGATGGGCGGCTGGCGCAGGCGGTGATGAGCATTCAGGCCGTGAAAGGCGTGGAAGTCGGCGCGGGAATTCTGGCGGCAGGTTCGTTTGGAAGCGAAGTGCAGGATGAAATTTCCTACGACAAGGCTGCGAAAAAGTTTGTGCGCAGTTCGAATCGCGCGGGCGGGCTCGAGGGCGGAATCACGAACGGCGAAGACGTGATTGTGCGCGGCTACCTGAAGCCGATTTCGACGCTGCGGCGCGCGCTGAAGACGGCCGATATGGTGACGAAGGAACCCGTTGCGGCGGCATACGAGCGGTCGGATTGGTGCGTGGTGCCAGCGGCGGGAGTGGCAGGCGAAGCGATGGTGGCGCTTGTGCTGGCCGATGCTTTTCTGCAAAAATTTGGAGGAGATTCGCTGACGGAGATGAAGCGAAATTTCGAGGGATATGCCCAACAAATTGCCCAGTTCTGAAGCGGTTGACACGACGCCCGAGCCAGCCGGGCCGCCGCGAAAGATTTATGACGTGGTGAAATACGGCGATCCCGTGCTGGAAAAGCCGGGCGCCACGATTTCGAAATTCGATGCGGCTCTGGAAGAGTTGGCCGAGGACATGTTTGCGACGATGTACGCGGCGCAAGGCGTGGGATTGGCGGCTCCGCAAATCGGGAAGAGTATTCGAATCGCCGTGGTGGACGTGACAGGTGGGAAGAATCCGGAAGCGAAGATTGTGCTAGTGAATCCGCAAGTGATTCACGCGGAAGGCGAGAAGCGGGAAGAAGAAGGATGCCTTTCGATTCCGGGATTTCGGGGCTACGTGGTGCGGCCGCAATTTGTGACGGTGAAGGCGCAGAACGCGAAGGGTGAATGGTTTGAGATTCGCGGCGAAGATCTGCTGGCGCGGGCGTTCTGCCATGAAATCGACCACTTGAACGGCATTTTGTTTTTGACGCACCTGAGCATGCTGAAGCGGGACTTGATCAGGCGAAAGATCAAGAAACTTCGCAAACAAGGCGAGTGGTAAGCGCCGGAAAGGTTTTGCCCTTTGCCGGTGACGCGGATCGTCTTTTGCGGAACGCCTCAATTTGCAGTTCCCTGCCTGAAACATTTTCTTACGCTGAAGGATTTTGAAGTTGCAGCTGTGTTCACGCAGCCGGACCGTCCGCAGGGGCGCGATAAGGCTGTGGTGTTTCCCCCCGTGAAGCAGGTGGCGCTGGATGCGGGCATTCCGGTGCATCAGCCGGAGAAGATTCGAACGCCGGAGTCAGAAAAGATTTTGCGCGAGATTGTACCCGACGCGATTGCGATTATCGCGTATGGGCAGATTATTCCGGCGCGGCTGCTTGATATTCCCAAGCTCGGCTGGATTAATTTGCACGCGAGCCTCCTGCCGAAGTATCGCGGGGCGGCGCCGATTCAGTGGGCGATCGCAAACGGCGAGACGAAGACCGGCGTCACGACGATGAGGATCGATGCCGGTATGGACACAGGCGACATCGTGTTGCAGGAAGAGTTAGCGATTGGGCCGACGGAGACGACGCCTGAGTTGTCCGTGCGGTTGTCCGCAGCAGGAGCGCCGCAGATGGAGGCAACGTTGCGGGGATTGGCGGATGGAAGTTTGCAAACGCGTGCGCAGGACCACACCGCCGCAACGATGGCTCCGATGCTAAAGAAGGAAGATGGATGGATTTTATGGACGCGGAGCGCGAAAGAGGTTTTTGACCGGCAACGGGCGTTCACGCCGTGGCCGGGCATTTATACGAAGTTTCGCGAGCTGAATTGCCAGTTGCAGGGAGTGTTGCATGAGGGGTTGCGACAGGACGCGGAACCGGGAAGTTTGCTCTGGGATGGAAAAGAATTGAAGGTCGTTTGTGGCGGTGGCAGCCTTCTTCGGCTGGAGCACGTCAAAGTGGAAGGACGGAAACAAGTGACCGCGCAGGAATTCGGCAACGGGGCGCGTATCGCGGCTGGAGAACGCTTCGGGGAAGTCTGAATTGCGCGTCCCGTTTCCGTCATGCATACTCGCGGTTTGCATCTAAGAACGTATCGAAAGTTATGGAGCCTCCCTTTCATGATCGCATCCTTTGGAGAGTTGCAACGCGGAAGCGGCAACCGCGTGTTGGGTTTTGTGCGCGGCGTTTTATGCGCGGCGCTAGCGGTGCAGCTCGCGGTTTCGCCGTTGGCGTTTGGCGCGGAGACGGACGGGAAAACCGCTAGCACGGCGCAGCCTTCGGGGACGCCGGTGGTGACCGACATCGTTTTGAGGACGATGCAGAGCGAACTGGCGCGAGCAACAGCGGGACTCGCGAAGACGGACCCGGCTCCTTATTACCTCGGGTACACGGTTTACGACCAAAATCTGGTGATTCTGGTTGGCGCATACGGGAGTTTGCTGACCGACACGGCGGTGCGGCGCCGGCAGGCGGACGTTAATATGCGAGTCGGTTCGCCGGCTCTGGACAACACACACGGACAAGCGCGGGCGAGCGGCGTGACTTCGGGGACGCTTCCCTTCGGCGAGGATCAGGACGCGATAGCGCGGGTGCTTTGGGAACTGACGGATCGCGGCTACAAGAGAGCGGGACCGACGTTTCTAAACGTGAAGACGAATACGGCGGTTCGTGCGGAAGAAGAAGACAAGTCGCCGGACTTCTCAAAGGAAACCGCGGTGCAGCATGTCGGCGAAGCATTGACCGTGCCGGCATTCGACAAGGCGGCATGGGAAGGCGAGATTCGCAGACTTTCGGCGGCGTTCCGGAAGTATCCGGATGTTTATTTTGCATCGGTCGTGCTGCAGGTGCAGAGCGCGAACGAACGGATGGTAAACAGCGAAGGAACGGCGATTACGACGCCAAGCAATTCGACGCGGCTCGTGATGGAAGCGCAAACGCGCGCCGATGACGGGATGGATTTGCTGCGGGTTGAGACGTTTCAGGCGCCCTCGGCGGCAGGACTACCCGGCGAAAAAGAGTTGACCGAAAAAATTGAAAAGATGGCGACGGATTTGAATGCCCTGCGAAAAGCGCCGGTTGCGGAGCCATACGACGGGCCTGCGCTGCTGAGCGGCCGCGCGGCGGCGGTTTTCTTTCACGAAGTGCTGGGACACAGACTGGAAGGTCACCGGCAAAAAGATGAAGACGAAGGCCAGACGTTCACGAAGAAAATCGGACAAGAAGTGCTGCCAAAGTTTTTAAGCGTGGCGGACGATCCGACGAGAGCGGAACTCGCTGGAGTGAAACTGGCGGGGACGTATGAATATGACAACGAAGGGGTGCCGGCGCAGCGCGTGGACGTAATTCAAAATGGCGTGTTGAAAAGTTTTCTGATGTCGCGGATGCCGATCAAGGGATTCGAACATTCGAACGGACATGGGCGGAACCAACCGGGACTGATGCCAACGGGGCGGCAAGGCAATTTGATTGTGAGTTCGACGCAGACCGTCCCGGAAACAGATTTGCGGCAGCAGTTGATCGACGAAGTGAAGAAGCAAAACAAGCCGTACGGACTTTATTTCGACGACATTCAGGGTGGCTTCACGCTGACGACGCGGGCATTGCCGCAGGCATTTCAAGTGCTGCCGGTGATCGTATACAAGGTGTATCCGGATGGACGGCCAGATGAGTTGGTGCGCGGAGTGGACATCGTCGGAACGCCGTTGGCGGCGCTGACGCGAATCGTCACGACGGGCGATCAGCAACATGTGTTCAACGGAGTTTGCGGCGCGGAAAGCGGAAGCGTGCCGGTATCGGCTGCCGCTCCGGCGATGCTCTTTTCCGAAATGGAAGTGCAGAAGCGGGCGCATGAGCATGAACGACCGCCGCTGTTGCCGCCGCCGGGATTCGAGGACAAAACGATGAAGGCGGATTCTGGGAAGCCAGAGGTGAAGCCATGAAACTTCATCGTCCAATTTTGTGTGTGGCGTTGGGATTGTCCTTGACGGCTTCGTTCGTGCCGAGAGCGAGTGCTGGACCGAAGGAAGATGCGGACGCGGCGAAACCACTTGCGGCGGCACGTGCAGCGGCGAATGGCGACCCGTTGCTCGAAGCGCTTCTGATGGAGCTGGAGCGTTCGAAAGCGCAATTGAAGATGGATCAAGTTGCGCCGCCCTACTACATCGAATACCGCGTGAGCGACGTGGAAGAGTTTTTGACGGAAGCGGCGTTTGGCGCGTTGCGCGAAAACCAGAAAGTGCACGTGCGGCTGCTGCGTGTCGTCGTGAGGATTGGCGACTACAAGCAGGACAGCTATTACAGCGAAGGCCTTGGGCAGACGTCGGTTCTTCCGCTGGACAACGATCCGATTGCGCTGCGGCACCAGATTTGGCTGGCGACCGATGAAGCGTACAAGGATGCGGGACAAGCGTTGACGCAGAAGCAGGCGGCGTTGAAACAGTTCACGGCAGACGATCATCCCGTGGACGACTTCGCGAAAGCGCCGGTGGTGACGCTGGTGCAGCCCGTATCGGGACTGAAATACGACGAAGCCAGCTGGAAGAAGAACCTGGAAGACGCCACGAATTTGTACCGGTCGTATCCGGAGATTCAATCGTTGTCTGCGTTCGCACGGTTTTCGTTGACGAACGAATATTTCGTCAATTCCGAAGGAACGGTAACGCGGACGGGACGCAACGTTTATAGCGTGCAGCTGTCAGCTTCGACGCAGGCGCCGGACGGAATGCGGCTGGCGCGCTCGCCCGCATGGACTGTCGCAAAGTACGAAGAGCTGCCGACGAGGGAAAAGCTGTTGCAGTTTTCACACGAGGCGCTGGAGACGCTGAAAGCGTTGCGGAATGCGCCGATTGTCGACGAAGAATATCGCGGGCCGGTCCTGTTCGAGGCGGATGCCGCGGATGACGTGATTGCGGGTTTGATTGGCGGAAATATTCTAGGGCGCAAGCCGCAACTCGGAGCGCCGAATCGCACGACGGGCGGATTTGCGACGAGCTATAAATCGCGCGTACTGCCACCGTTTATTGACGTGGTGGACGATCCGACCATGAAAGAGTTTCAAGGCAAGAGCACGATCGGAAGCTACGAAGTGGATTCCGAGGGCGTGAAGTCGCAAGCAGTGAGCGTGATCGATAAAGGCGTGCTGACAAATTACCTGTTGGGCCGGCAGCCGATTCGCGACTTTTCCGCTTCGAATGGCCATGGACGAGCGGCTCCGGCCACGCCGCCGGGGCCGAATCTCGGCGTGCTTCTGTTGAAGAGTTCCGAGCCGAAGTCGATGGATGATTTGAAGAAGTCGATGATGGAACACGTCAGCGCGGGCGGGCAGCCATTCGGGTATCGAGTGGTGACAATGGGCGGGACGGCGCCGAGGTTGCTCTATCGCGTGTTTGCGAAGGACGGCCATGAGGAACTGGTGCGCGGCGCTGTGTTCAGCGAGCTAGACATCCGAGCCCTGCGAAGCGATTTGACGGCGGCGGGAAACGATCCGCTGGTGACGAACCGTTTTGGCGGCGTGGCGACAACGGTGATTTGCCCTTCGCTGCTCTTTGACGAATTGGAAGTGAAGCGCGCGGACACGAGCAAAGACAAATTGCCGGATTATCCGGCGCCGCCGCTGGACAAAAAATAGTTCGCGAGAAGATCGAGAAGCTTGAGCGACGAATCGCAATTCAACCAGAACGGCGGGGCGCAGGAGTCTCCAGCCCCGCGGCCGCAAGGGCAGTCGTTCATTTCAGGACTGAAGGAGCGGCTCGAATGGGCGGCACGGATGTCGTTGCTCGTTTTTATTCTGGGGGCAGCGGCGTTTTTGAGCGCGATCACGGCGATGCGCATCGCGATTCACGGGCGCGAAGTGAGCATGCCGAATCTCGTGGGAAAAAATGTGAGCGAGGCGGGGTCGATGCTGCGGTCGGCCGGATTGGGATTGCGCGTGGCGGATCATGTCTATTCGGATTTGCCGATCAACGTGGTCGTGCGGCAAACTCCGCCGCCGGGAATGCAGATGAAAGTGGCGCAGCAAGCGCACGTGGTGCTGAGCCTGGGACAGCGGTCTTTGCAGATTCCGGAAATTGAGGGAAATTCGCTGCGCGTGTCACGAATTGAGTTGTTGCGCGGCGGATTGCAGGTCGGCGAAGTTTCGAATCTGGCGATGCCGGATCAACCAGTGGATACCGTGGTGATCCAGAATCCGAAGCCCGGGGCGAGCGCCGCGACACCGCGCGTAGACGTGCTGGTTTCGGCGGGACCGCACGAGGCGTCGTTCGTGATGCCGCATCTCGTTGGGCTGAACGAAGAAGAAGCGCAGCGGCGGCTGGAAGCGTCCGGGATCAAACGCAAAGTGAACGGAGTATCGGCGCCACAGTGGCCGCACGGGACCGTGATCGATCAATCGCCGCTGGCGGGTACGCGGCTGAGCGCTGCCACGCAAGTGGAATTGACGACGGCGGACTGAACTACATTAATTTCAAAGATTGCTCGATCAGTTTTGCAGTAGCGGCGTGGATCTCTTCCCTGCCCTCGTATTCCATCGAAAAATAACCTTTAAAGTTGGCGGCTTTGGCTGCGGCGAAGTTGGCGGCGAGGTCTACTTGCATTTCTTTTCCCTGTGCGGTGGTGGAGGTTGGCTTGACGTGCGAGATGGCGTAGGCGAGCGGGAAGAGAGCCTTTACCGCACGCGCGGCGAAGGCAGGATCGCCGGAACCGTAGGAGTTGCCGAAATCGGGGAGCGCGTGGACGTAAGGATGATTCACCTTGCGTACGAGTTTCTCGACGAAGAATGCGTCTTCGGCGACGAGATTGTCGTTTTCGAGATGAACGACGACGTTTTTGGAGGCGGCGTAGTCCGTGACGGGCTTGAGACTTTCGGCGGCAAGATCCAGGTTGGGTGCACTTTTTGTGGACGACATGGAAGTGCGCACGCTGGGTGCGCCGATTGCGACGGCAACGTCGATCCATTTTTTTGCGTCGGTGACAGACTTGGCGCGAGTGGCTGCGTCAGCGTCGAAATAGCTGGTGTCCATGTCGGCGGCGATGTTGACGGCATGCGAGGCGGATTTTTCGAGCGCGTTGCGGAATTGGTCGAGATAGGCAGGCTCGAGGGACTTGAAGTAACGATTGTAGGGCTCGATGTTGACGACGTTGAATTTTTCGCGGACGTGGGCGGCGAAGTCTTTCATGTCCATGGCGGGGAGTTTGGGATCGCGCTCGTCGTTTAGTGGGGCGTCGATAATGGAACGGAATGCCCAGGCGGAAATGGCAAAGCGGGAGCGAGGTTCGTTCGGGAATTTGATACGCGGCGATTGCGGCGCAGCAAGCACGCTCGCGAATCCGCCTGCCAATGCTTCTGCCGCGCACGCTGCAGCCATGGCGCCAACAAAACGTCTTCTATCCATAGACACAGTGAATCCTCCAAATGAGCGAAGTGAGGATATACGATTCAGTGGGCGGGTGCGAGAATCAGCGCAAATAGCCCCAGTTGTGGAGTTTGTCGGAGTCTTCGGCCCAGCGGTCGCCGATGTCGGTTCGATAGTACATGTTGGGAATCAAAATGTTTTTGACGCGCGAGTAGACCTGCGCCTGGGCTTGCTTCATGGTCTGGCCCAGACCGACGACGACGAGGACAACGCCGGAAGTGCCGGCGATGAGCCACTGACCGTTTACTTGTTTCACGTCTTCGATGTGAACCTGCTCGGGAATGTCGCGTTTAAAGACGATGGCGTTGTTTTTGGAAAAAGATTCGAACGTAGCTTCGTCGTCGAAGGGAAATGGCGGAACGACGATGCGAATGCCGATTTGGAAGCCGCTGCGCGTGCGCCACTTGGGTTCGGCACCGGTGGCAAGTTCCCAGAAGAAGTCGCTGATGGGCGTGAGCATGCCTTCTTGCTGGATGCTGATCGTTGGATATCCGAAGCGGGACGTAAATTCGAGCGGATAGATGCCGTTGCTGTTGACGATGCAATTCAGGTCGATGTAGCCGACGTAGCCTTCTTCGGCGAGTTTCGGCTCCATTTTCAAAAGTGTGCGATTGAAGAGCAGATTCGGTTCGCTCCAGAACATGGCGGTGCCCATTTCGCCGGTGGGAGGGCCGACTTCACCCGGAAAAAGTTTTTTGTGCTCGAAGTTGATATTTATCGGCGTGACGAATTTTTTGCCGTTAAAGAAAGCGCCGACCGCGACTTCGACGCCGTGGATGCGGCGCTGCAGCTGGAAAACTTTAATTTCGTCGGAAAACGCCTTCTTGTACGCCTCTAACATTCGAATGACGTCTTCGCCGTCTTCTTCTTCACCGACAAACAGGCGGCGCTTGACGTTCTGCGCCTCGCCGCTCGGCTTGATGACGTAGCGGTCGGGATTCTTCTTCACAAATTCGATGGCGGGATCAAAAGAGTCGAAATCTTCGTACGGGATGATGTTGACGCCGGCCTTCTTCAATTCTTCCTGGCCAAAAGAGCGATCGTCTTCCAAATTATCCGAATAGGGCGTGCCACCGATGACGGGCTTCCCCGTCGAGCGCAATGCCTGCGCCTTCGCGCCCTGGCCGAGCGTGTCGTCAAACACGACGATGTCCGCCCACTTGGCGTCTTTTTCCCAGTCTTTTGATTTTGGGACGAAGCCATCGGCGATGTCGCGCTCTTTTTCGTTGTCGATGTAATACCGGACGTCGTGCCCTTCTTTGAGGACTTGCCAGGCAATATCGCCAATGAGGCCGCTCAGCGATGCAAAGAGGAATTTCTTTTTGTCCATGAACTGGGCGCGCCCTCCGAATGGCGCGGCTTTGTCAGTGTAAACAAAACCACGCCTTTCGGGGTTACAAATCGTTCATGTTTCTGCAATGCGCCAACGAAAGAACAACATCATTTTGCGGTCTGTTTTTTGTGGAGGTCCATGCAGACCGATAGTGCATTGTTCGGATTGACCGCGCTTTCATCTTCCTCGATGTGTTGAATGATTCCTTCTTTATCGATGACGATGTTCGCGCGCCGCGCCCATTGGTACGATTCGCTCTGGACGTCGTATCCCTTGAGGATGCCGTAGTCCTTGAGCATTTTTTTGTTCATGTCGCTGAGGAGAGGGAACTTGATGTCGATCTGCTTGGCGAACGCTGCGTTGGCCGCGGGGGAATCCATACTGACGCCGAAAACTGCCGTATCGTTCGAATCAATCTTACCGGAAGCGAGTCCAGCCTGGACCGCCTGAAGTTGCTTCGTTCAACCGCCAGTAAAAGCGAGAACATAGACGGCGAGAAAGACGTTCTTCTTGCCGCGGAAGTCCGAAAGCTTTACGGTCTTCCATTCGTCGCTGAGAAGGGTGAAGTCCGGAGCATGATCCCCGACTTTGAGTGTAGTCTTGGCCATTTGCTCGGCATTTTGGGAATGGAGCGGCGCGGTGACGGTGAACGGCAACGCCGCCAGCAGCAGCGCGGATGCAACAGCACGTCTCATTTCGATGGAGCCTCCTTGTTGGATCGAACGTTGAAACTGTAGCGCATGCCTGAGGCGAGGGGAAGGCAAATGAACGGACCGAAACTGACGCGGAACGGAACATTTACGGGATGGCTGCGTAGCTATCAGAGGAGGTGGTGTGCCATGACGAGAATCTCTGGACGTTGCTATTTCGCCGCTGCGATGCTGGCCACGGTGGTGATTGGCGGCGGAGGCATCGCGAGCGGACAAGGCAAGCCCGGCAAGTCCGATGGTGACTCGGATGCGGGAATTCGTCTCCGACTGCAGGCTTCGGAAAAAGAGATTGGGCTGCCTGTCTACCCGGGAGCCAAGCAGCATAAGGACAATGACAACGAGTCAGCAGCGGCGAATTTCGGGGTCTGGGGAAAAACATTCGGGCTGAGGCTGGTTGTGCTGAAAATGGAAAGCGCAGACACGCCGGCGAAAGTTGCCGCGTTTTATCAAAAGGCACTGGCAAAGTATGGGAAGGTGCTGGACTGCTCGGACGGCACGAAAAAGAGCGAGGACTCAAGCGCAAAGAAGTCACCGGATACGATCACTTGTGACGATACGCCGGAAACTGGCGCGATGATTTTCAAGTCCGGAACCAGAGGCAAGCAGCACATCGTAGGGATTCAGGCGAATGGGCAAGGCAGCGTATTCCAGTTGGTGATGGTGGATAAGCGCGGAATCGATACGGACGAGAAGCCGCAGTGAAGAATGCGCCGAAGATTCTATTCTTCGCGGTCCCCTGCTTGGCGGTACTGGTGCCCGCCAGCGGTGCCCAAGAGACGCCGGCTATTCGATCGAGCGTGAATCTCGTGAACGTGAGCTTCGTGGCTCGGGACGCACGAGGGGCGCTGGTGGACCAGTTGAAAGAAGATGATGTGGAAGTACTTGAAGATTCGGTGCCTCAGAAGATCGCTTTCTTTGCGAAAAGCTCGGATGTTCCGTTGACCCTGGGGCTCATCGTGGACGCGAGTGGGAGCCAGGAGCATTTTTCGAAGAAGCATGAAAAAGATTTAGAGATTTTTCTGAAGGGCGTCCTCGGACCGAAGGACCGGGCATTTTTGCTTTGTTTCGGGAATCACCTGCGGCTTGTAAGCGACTTCACGCAATCGGGGCTCGACGTGATCGCCCGCATGAAAGAATATGAGAAGAGTTCTGGCCACTTCCCCGAATTAGGCCCCAAGGAAGATCGCGATCTGGGCACGGCGTTCTATGATTCGATTTATTACTCGGTGCAGGAAAAACTGGCCACGGAGACCGGACGAAAGGCACTGCTGATTTTCAGCGATGGCGAAGATAACTCCAGCTCGAACGACATGATGACAACGATTGAAGCGGCTCAGGCGGCGAATGTGTTGGTTTACACAATTCGCTACACCGATCCCGGCAAGCATGGGGAGCTGACAGCGAGGAACAAATACGGAATGAAGGTGATGGACCGAATCGCCAAGGACACGGGCGGCGCGCACGTCGACGCGAAGGCGACGGATCCAAAAGAATATTTTCAACAAATTGCTGAGGAGCTGCGCACTTCCTACACGCTTTCGTATTACCCGACGAATCCGATGAAAGACGACAACTTTCGCCGCATTAGTGTCCGGCCTACGCGGGAAGGCACAAAATTCCGCACGAAGAGTGGCTATTTCGCAAGGCCTCTGCGCGACGGTAATTAGTACACGCTCAGCCTTTCCTCAAATCGAAGGCAACCCAAAGCGGTTCGCAGGCCTTCCCAGCAAGGGGCGACGTGTGGGCCGTTCGTGAGGCGAGCAACTTTCGCCAAGCGGGGGGCGGTTGGTTCAGGCTATACTGTTTACGTTGCTTGAGCCGACAGAGGTTCGTAATCCAATTGGGGGATACATTCCGGCCAGGCTCGCAACGACCCTAATCTAGATGGTGAGGTGAAGTTTGCGCCGCACTCTGCTTGCATGCACGACCGCTGTAGCACTCCTGCTGTGCGTTACGGTATCCGCTCAGAACGCCGATAAGACAAAAAAGACGAAGAAATCGAAGAAACTGGCGTCGACGGACGCCGACGCCTCGGTTGCGCCGGACAAGGTTCTCTACGACCGCGCGATGAAGGACATCAAGAAGGGCCACCAGGAAGTCGGGCGGCTGACGCTACAGACGCTCATCAACACTTACCCCGACAGCGAATTCCTGGCAAAGGCGAAGCTGGCGATTGCGGATTCGTATTACAAAGAAGGCGGGTCGGCGAACCTGACGCAGGCGATCGCGTCGTACAAAGACTTTATCGTGTTCTTCCCGTTCCTGCCGGAAGCGCCGTATGCGCAGATGCAAGTGGCGATGACGCATTACAAGCAGATGGAAAAGCCGGATCGCGACCGCTCCGAAGCGCGGATGGCCGAAGAAGAATTCCAGACCTTCCTGCAAAAATATCCGAATGATCCGCTTGTGCCCCAAACAACGCAGCACCTGCGCGAAGTGCAGGAATTGCTCGCCGAAGGCGATTTCCGGATCGGCTACTACTACTATGTAAAGGGCGACCGTCGGGCCTCTGCCGGCCGTTTGCTCTCTGTGACCAAGCGCTACCCGCTGTATAGCAAGTCGGACAAAGCGCTTTGGATGCTGGGCGACATTTTCGAAAAGAGCGAGAAGAAAGAGATAGCGGCGATTTATCTTGGCCGTATCGTGCGCGACTACCCGTTGTCACCGCTCGCGGGCGACGCGAAGAACAAGCTCGTAGCGTTTGGCGTGCCAGTGCCGCAGCCAGATCCCAAGGCATTGGCTTGGATGCAAGCGGAACAGAATGCTCCGAGGCCTAAGCCGGGAATGTTGAGCAAGCCGATGTCGCTGGTCAAGACTGGGCCTGGCAAAGAACTGATGGTCGCGGCAAGAACAGGGCCGCCAAATCTGCAGCCCGACACAGATACGACATCGCTTGGGGAAGTGCTCACAGGCGGCGGCCAGACACGACTTGGCGGCGCTGGAGCGAGTGCCTCGACAAACACCGCGGTAGTCGAAGTCGCTACGCCGGGAACCGGCGCCAGCGGCGGTTCGACTGTGGAGGCACCGGGCGCGGACGCCCAGCCCGCAACGACGGATTCTGCCGATCCGAACGCGACGGCAGCGCCTGCGACGGATGCAAATGCGACCGCAAATGGTACGGCCACAACGGCGACACCGGCCGCTGACGGCTCACAGCCCGCAAATGGCCAAAGCGCCGATGCGACAAAAACAGATGGCACTGCACAGACTCCTGCCGCTACCAACGGCAAAGAGTCCACGAGCAAAAAGAAAAAAGGCATCAAGAAAATTATTCCCTGGTAAATCCGGAGTCCTGTCCGAACGGACAGTTGCGGCTGAAATCCGGAGTCGGCTTTCGTTGCGTTAACCGAGTGTCTACTTCCGACACACATCGTGCGCGTCGTCGTTGACGCACCCTTCTCCCAGTGCTCCAATACGAGAGTGGTACCGTGTGTGTAGGCCAGGCTGCCTGCAGCTGGGTTTCCTCGGTTCCCGGAGGGCCTTCGGTGGCGAAGATTCTTGTTGCGGACGACAACAGCAACATTCAAAAGATGGTTGGGCTAGCCCTGAAAGATCAGGGGATTGATGTCGTTGCCGTGGGCAACGGCGAAGCCGCCGTTCGCAAAATCTCTGACATAAAACCGGATTTGGTTCTGGCTGACGTCTTCATGCCGGTGCGGAACGGCTATGAAGTTTGCAAATATGTGAAAGATGACGCGGCCCTTTCGCACATTCCCGTGATCTTGCTGGTTGGCGCTTTCGATCCTCTCGATGAGCAGGAAGCGCAGCGAGTTGGCGCCGATGGCGTACTCAAGAAGCCGTTTGTTCCGCCCGATCCTTTGATTTCGATGGTGAAGTCCGCACTCGCTCGCGCTGGCGTTTCTCTCGGGCAAGAGCCTGAGCCAGTGGCCGCCAAGGAAGAGCCCGCAGCGTTTAAGCCGCTCGCGCTACAGATGCCCGTACCGCCGGTTCCTTCGTTCGAGGAGCCAACCGTTGACGATATTCCTGCGCGGCCAGCGCCGATTAACATTGACCGTAACGCGCAGCCATTGGCGTTCGGCAGTTTGCTCGATACCCCGACGACCTCCACGGAGGACGATGCGGCTTTTGTGACGCCTGTGCGGATGGAGCGCGACTGGAAATCGGCCGACGTCGAGGAAGACAAAGATATTGCTGAAGAAGAAGAGGAAGAGTCCGGCGGTTGGCGTCCGGGCGGCGGCATGGAAGAGGACGACACTCCAGCCGGCAAGAAAGACTGGCGCGAAGTTGCGTTTGCGAATATTCCAGAGACACCGGCGCGGTCGGCGTATAGTGTGGTTGAGGAAGAGCCGGTCGTTGCGGAAGCGCATGCCGCGGCTTCGACCCAGAACGGAATTCCCAGCTCGTATATGTCAGAAGCGACTTGGTCTGTGGCAAAGGGCCATCCCGAGGAAGCCGAAGCTACTGCTGCTGTCGAGCCTGAGGCGGCAGAGCCGATACCTTCGCCCGCTGCGATTGCGATGCCTGATGTAATTTCGGTGCAGGATGCAGCCCCAGCTGCTGCGCCCGAGCCTGAGCCAACATCTGAGCCGGTTCCCGAAGTTACAAAGGCGGCAAACACTTCCTGGATGAGCGTTCCGCCGAGCCCATGGGATGCGGAAGTCGCTAAGGCCAGCAAACTCGCGGCAACCTGGGACACAGGCATCGCGGTTGCGACGGAACCGCCCTTGCAGCCTTCTGCCTATTCTTCGGCGCCGTTAGTTTCAGAACCCGAGCCGGAATCGCCGGAAGATACCGTTGCTTCCCTGCCTGTAGCAGCGCAGTCGGCAATCAGGGAAGAGGCGCACCAGGTCGTGGAAGAAACTGCCGTGATCGCACCGCCGGTCACTCCGGAACCTATCGCTGCGCCCGAGACGAACATCGACGATATGGTTGCGAAAGTGATTGCCAAGTTGGATCCCGCGGTCCTGCAAGCGCTGACAAAAGAACTGATAAAGCCGGTCATCGAATCGGTCGTCCGCGAAGAACTCAAGAAGAAGTAAGTTCCCTTCTCAAAATTGCCGAATTCGATTGAAGGCGCATCGCGTTGACGCGCTCCGTTTTCTACCCGTATAGTCAAAGATTACGTTTTCTGCGCCGAGCGGAGCAGTTCGTCGCTGCTTTTCGAGAGGAGTTGTTCGAGGAATGTCCCGCGAGATTGCCAAAGCGTATGACCCGCAGCTGATTGAGGGCAAGTGGGCCGATTTTTGGGCTAGCGGCGACTTGTTTCGCGCCGACCCGGCCAGGCCCGGCCCCGCATTTTGCATCGTCATTCCCCCGCCGAACGTGACTGGTTCGCTGCACATCGGGCACATGCTGGACCACACGGAAATCGACATCCTCACACGTTGGCATCGCATGCGCGGGTACAACACGCTCTATTTGCCGGGCACAGACCATGCGGGAATCTCGACGCAACGCGTGGTGGTTCGGCAGCTTGCCGAGCAGGGCATCAACTACCGCGACCTCGGTCGTGAAGAATTCGAAAAGCGCGTCTGGAAATGGAAAGAAGAGAGCGGCGGAACGATTCAGCGGCAGATGCGGCAGATCGGAGAAAGCTGCGACTGGTCGCGCGAGAAATTTACACTTTCGCCGGAACTCTCGCTGGTAGTGCGCGAAGTGTTCGTGCGGCTTTATGAAGAGAAACTGATTTATCGGGCAAACCGGATGATGAATTGGTGCCCAGTATGCCTCACCGTGCTCAGCGATCTGGAAGTGCTTCACGAGGAGCGCGCTGGCCATCTGTGGCACATGCGGTATCCAGTCGTGGGATCGAACGAATTCATCGTCGTGGCGACGACGCGGCCAGAAACGATGCTGGGTGATACCGCGGTGGCTGTGCATCCGGAAGACGAGCGGTTCAAGCATTTGCTCGGCAAAAACGTAAAACTGCCGTTGACGAATCGCGAAATTCCGATCATCGCGGATGCGATGGTGGATCGTGAATTCGGCACTGGGGCCGTAAAGATCACTCCGGCACACGATCCGAACGACTTTGAAGTGGGCAAACGGCACAAGCTCGCGGAAATCGACGTAATGACCGATGACGGTCGCATGAATGCAAACGCAGGCGCCTATGTCGGGATGGATCGGTTTGAGGCGCGCAAGAAAATCGTTGAGGACCTCAAGGCGCATGGCCTGCTTGAAAAAATCGTGGATCACACGCACGCGGTCGGTCTGTGCGAGCGGTCGAAAACGATTGTGGAACCGCGCATCTCGACGCAATGGTTCTGCGCGATGAAGACGCTAGCCGAGCCTGCGCTCGCAGCGGTCGAGCGCGGCGAAATCCAGATGATTCCGGAAAACCGCCGGCAGGAATTTTTATTTTGGATGCGCAACATCCGCGATTGGACGCTCTCGCGCCAGCTGTGGTGGGGCCATCGAATTCCCGCGTGGTATTGCGAAGAGCACAAGCACGTCACCGTCGCGCGCGAAATGCCCGGTGCATGCGGCACTTGCGGCTCGAGAAATCTAAAGCAAGATCCCGACGTGCTCGACACCTGGTTCAGTTCCGGCCTGTGGCCATTCTCCACTCTCGGCTGGCCGGAGAAAACGCCGGATTTCGAACGGTACTACCCGACAAGCGTGCTCATCACGGGCTACGACATTTTGTTCTTCTGGGTTGCCCGCATGACAATGCTTGGAATTCATTTCACGGGGAAAGTTCCCTTCCGAGCGGTTTATTTACACTCTCTGGTGCGCACCGGTTCGGGCGAAAAAATGTCTAAGTCCAAGGGGACGGGGCTCGACCCCGTTGCGCTCAATCAGCAGTACGGCACTGATGCGATGCGATTCTGCCTGGCATCCATGGCTGCGCCGGGAACAGACATTGTCCTTTCCGAAGACCGGCTGCTCGGTGCGCGCTCATTTGCAAACAAAATCTGGAACGCCGCGCGATTCTTGTTTGTAAATCTGGAAAAATACGAACAGACCGGTGCTTCGCTCGAAAAGCTCGCCGCGCCGGAAGTTCGAGCAAACGCGCCGTATGCTCTGAACGGCGCCGTCCCGCTGGCCGACCGATGGCTGTTTGCGCGACTTGCGGCAACGACCGATACCGTCAACCAGGCCCTCCAGAATTACCGATTTCACGAAGCCGCGCAGGAGATCTACCAATTCTTCTGGGGGGATTTCTGCGATTGGTACATCGAGTGGGTCAAACCGGATTTGCAGAACACGGACGCCGAGCGAGCCGGGGTGGCATGGAAGAATCTATTTGCGGGATTTGAAGCGGCGCTAAGGTTGCTGCATCCCGTGATGCCCTTCCTTACGGAAGAGCTGTGGCATCAATTGCCGCAGATCCAGGAAGCGAAATCGATTGCGCTCGCTGCATACCCCGAATCTGCAGAACGCTGGCGAAACGACGCCGCACTCAAGGACTTCGCTTTCCTGCAGGAAGTGATTTCCTCCGTGCGCGAAGTGCGCTCGCAAATGAAGCTGGACCCGAAGAAAAAGGTTAAGGCGGAATTTTCGAGCGCCGATCCAGCGCTTCGCGATTCCATCGGCAAAAATATGGATGGGATCCTGCGCCTTGCAATCTTATCGGAGCTGGCCGTGTCTTCCGGGCGGCTCGAACAAGCCGGCGGCACCGTACGTTCCACGGCGCAATTCGATTTGCGGATTCCCTATTCCGACGTGGTAGATACGGCAGCAGAGTCCGCGCGCATAAAGAAGGAAATCGAAGGCGTGACCAAGGCCATTCAGTCAAAGGAGAAACAGCTCTCGAATGACACATTCCGCGGCCGCGCTCCCGAGAAGATCATTCGCGACATGGAAGCGGCTCTTGCCGAGCAGAAGATCGAGCTGGGAAAGCTGAACGACAGCTTGTCTGGGCTGGGCAATTGAGCCAAACTCTGCCTGCATGAATTGGGACAGCGAATACGTAACAGACTTGGTGCAACGCGCCCTTGCGGAAGATGTCGGTTCCGGTGACGCGACCGTGCTGGCCACCATTCCGGCGTCGGCAATCGGGCACGCCCACATCGTCGCAAAGCAGGATTTGGTTTGCGCTGGATTGCCGCTGGCAAAAGCTGTGTTCCGCGCGCTTGACCCAACGATGCAAATCGAGTTTCGTGCCCAGGATGGCAGCCCCGTTTCCAAAGGCCACGATTTACTCCATCTCGATGGCGCGGCGCGCGCGATACTCACCGGTGAACGCACCGCTTTGAATTTTCTAGCGCGCCTCAGCGGCATCGCGACACTTACCCACAAATTCGTGGAACAGCTCACGGGGACCAACTGCAGAATTCGCGACACGCGCAAAACTACACCCGGCCTCCGGCTCCTCGAAAAATATGCAGTAAAAATGGGCGGCGGAACGAATCACCGCATTGGCCTGTACGACGCGGTTCTATTGAAGGAAAACCACATCGCGCTCGCGGGTGGCGTAAAACAAGCGCTCGGACAAGCCCACTCCTACACAGCGTTGCACGCCCGACCAGCGGCGATGACGGCTTACGAAGAGACCGAGCCTCCTTCACGCACGCTCGGGACTCCCCTGCCCGTACAGATCGAAGTTCGCCAACTCGAAGAACTACGCGAAGCCATTGAAGCCGGCGTCGATTCAGTTTTGCTCGACAACATGTCCATTCCAGAAGCCCGCGAGGCAGTGGCGCTTGCAAGGAGTCTTCGAGCAAGTGTGCTCATCGAAATCTCGGGCGGAATCACGCTAACCAACTCTCGCGGATATGCGGAAACCGGCGCCGACTTTCTTTCGTCCGGTTCGCTGACGCACTCCGCGCCCGCCGCCGACCTCAGCTTGCTTGTCGACAGCATCGTGGACCAGTAAGCTCTGACGCAGAGTCCCTAATGGCGAAGACAAATACTTCGGTTGCTGGCACAACAGACCGCCGCATTACGGCTCTTGTAACGCTTCTCGCCGAAAACGCGACGATCATCATCAGCGGCGCACGAATCGCGCGGGAGATTGGCGTCTCGCGCTCGACTGTCTGGAGGTGGGTACAGCGTTTGCGCGAACTTGGCGTAAAAGCGAAAGGACATCCGCGCAAGGGATACTTTCTCGAAAAGGTCCCGGACCTCGTTACACCGGACATGCTCAAGCGCCGGCTGAAAGGCAGCGTTTTCGGCAAACAAATTCATCATTTTCTACGGACCGATTCAACGAACCGTGTGGCGATGGAACTCGGGTACGTCAACGATCCGGAAGGAACCGTGGTCATCGCCGAAGAACAAACCGCCGGCCGTGGCCGAGCGGGGCGCGCTTGGCATTCCGAGCGCGGCACAGGGATTTACGTAACGTTGTTGCTTCGGCCGAAGATTTCGCCGGTGCAAGCGCCACTGCTTACAATGATGGCCGGGCTTTCCGTGCGAGCCGCAATTCAAACGCAAACGGGGCTGACCGTAGACCTGAAGTGGCCGAACGATCTAATGCTCGCCGGCAAGAAGGTCGGCGGTATCTTGACCGAGATGCACGCGGAACCTTCACAAGTGCGATTCGTGATCGTTGGAATTGGTATAAACGTGAACCAGGAAAAGTTCCCGGAAGAAATCGCAGCAATTGGCACTTCCCTCCGCGCGCAAACGGGACGCGTCCAGTCTCGCATGGAGTTGCTGGTGCGGTTGCTGCGCGAATTCGAGACCGACTACAATCGATTTCTGCGGGAAGGAACGGCAAGCGTCACGCAACGGTTTGAAGCCGTATCCAGCTATGCGCGAGGCAAGCGCGTCAGCGTTTCGAACGGCGCGGAAAATTATTTTGGTGTGACGGCGGGGCTTAGTCCGGAAGGCTTGCTCCGCGTGGAAAAGAACGACGGATCCGTCGTGACGGTAATAGCAGGCGATGTACGAGAGGCAAGCTGATGCTCCTGACGATTGACGTCGGAAACACCAACAGCGTCCTGGGTGTGTTCCGCGGCGAAGAGCTTATCGCTCATTGGCGGCTGACAACGGCGCGACTGCAAACGGTTGACGAGTACGGCGTCCTCACCCGCAATCTGTTCACGCTGAAAGACCTCGACCCCAAATCCGTAAACGGAATCATCATCAGCTCAGTCGTGCCTCCCGTAAATTGGACGCTGGGCGAAATGGCGCGGATTTATTTCGGCCAGAAGGCGCTTTTTGTGGAACCGGGAGTGAAAACCGGCATGGCGGTGCTCGTAGACAACCCGATGGAAGTCGGCGCGGATCGAATCGTCAACGGGGTTGCGGCATTTCATCAGTACGGCGGCCCGTGCATCGTGGTCGATTTCGGCACGGCGATCACGTTCGATGTAATTTCTGCCAAGGGAGAGTACGTTGGTGGAGTGATCGCGCCGGGAATTGGAATCTCCTCGGAAGCGCTTTTTGCGCGCGCCGCAAAGCTGCCGCGTGTCGAAATCAAAGATCCCGGCAAAGTAGTTGGCACAAATACCGTCAGCAATATGCAAGCCGGACTCTACTACGGAGCGGTCGATATGGTCGACGGCATCCTGCAACGCATGAAGGCGGAGCTCGGCGGAAAAGTGGTTGTCGTGGCCACTGGCGGTCAGGCGAATCTTATCGCCAAGGGTTCCAAGCACATTGAACACACCGATGACTACCTGACGCTGACAGGATTGCGCCTTATCTGGGAGAAGAATCAATCGCAAGAAACTGTGAAGAGGTCCGACAAACGAGCGGGCCATTGACGGCGTCAATGACCGGCTGGAACTATTTCAACTACTTCACCGAAATCGAGGAATATTTCTGGAAGAAACGAGGAGCCAACCTGCTGGTTTCGCCCCTCGATTGGGCGATTATGGAGGCCTGGCAGCAGGCGGGCGTGCCGCTTGACGCCGCCCTGAAGGGAATCGCTCGCGCGTTTGAAAGTCACGCGCGCTCTCGACGCGGCAGCCGGCCGATGAAGAGTTTGGCCTATTGCACCGACGCGGTCCTCGAAGCGGCGGAAGAAGCAAAGGAAGCAGCAGCGGGAGGGCACGCTCCGAGCGAAGCGCCGAAAAAGCCGGAACCGTTTTCGCGTGAAGTCTTGAAGGCGTATTTTGCGAAGAATCTCGCCGCCCTGCAAAAGGAAATTTCAGCGGTCAGCGGAGCAAATCCGGAGCTGGCCGCGCGGTTGACCGAATGTTCCGCGTATCTGGCGCAATCTTCTGCGATACTGGATTCGCCCGCATCCTTGGATTTGGAAGACCTTGAGCGCCGGTTGACGATTCTGGATGAAAAGATCCAGGCGGCTCTGCTGCAACACGCCGGCGAGGAACTGCTGCTCCGCCTGCGTCGAGAAATGGATGGGCAGCTTGCGCTCTATCGCGGAAAGATGCGGACGGAGCAAATCGCACTCGTGGAACGCCAGTACTTGCATAAAAGGCTGCTGGAGGAATTCCGGCTGCCACGCCTGAGTTTGTTCTATCTGCAGCACTAGAACAGCGCGCAAAATTTCGCGCTACACTTTCCTCGCAAATCGGGGCAGAATGGGGTCCGCAGAATGCCGGAAGAGTTTATGGTATCAATTGAGAAACTTGTGTATGGAGGCGATGGCCTTGCGCATGAGGGCGACCGGACGGTATTCGTGCCGTTCGTGCTGCCGGGTGAAGAGATCCGCGTTGCCGCAAAGAGCCAAAAGAAAAAATTGGTTTGGGCAACGCCAACCGAAATAGTCCGGCCGGCGGAAGCCCGGATCAAGCCTCGCTGCGCGCACTTCACAAAATGCGGCGGCTGCCAATATCAGCATGTTGACGCGGCGCAGCAGCCGCGGCTAAAGAAGGCAATTTTGCAGGAAACGCTGTCGCGCCTTGGCGCCGTGCAATGGCGCGAGGAAATTCGCGAACACGTCGCGGCTCCCTTCGAATATCGCAACCGGGCTCAATGGGCGGCGCGTTCCGCCATGCCTCGAGCACTGGGCTACTACTTGCCGGAAAGCTCAACGATTCTCCCCATCGACGAATGTCCCGTCTTGTCGCCAGTCTTGTCTGAAACATTCCAAAAACTCCAGAACCTCACGCGGTCAAACACCTTGCCCGCTCAGATCGAGGAAATCGAAGCATTTGCCGATTCGGCCGACGAAAAACTCGCGCTAAACATCGCGTTTCATGAATTCGCGGTGCCATCCACAACGCTCATTCAATTCTTCCGCGAGGCGCTGCCGCGACTCGAGAGCCTTCTCTTGCTCGACAAAAAGAAAAACCGTTTTGAACTTTCGGGACCCGGATATTTGATGCACAAGGCAGGCGGCTTCGACTTCCGCGTCAGCCATCTTTCCTTCTTCCAGGTCAACCGCTTTTTGATCGAGGATCTGCTGCGCTCCGTCGTATCCGGCAAGAAAGGCGGACTGGCGTTGGACCTGTATGCCGGTGTCGGATTCTTCTCGCTGCCACTCGCGAAGACATTCGAACGCGTCATCAGCGTGGACGCGAATTTATCGGCGACGCGCGACCTGCACAGCAACGCCGGAGCTGCCGGCCTGACAATTACTTCTCATAATCTGCACACGGAAGAGTTCCTGAAGAAATTCGATGAAAAACCGGACCTCGTGGTTCTCGATCCTCCGCGCGCGGGACTTGGTCAAGCAACCTCGGCGAAACTCGCGGAGTTGAACGCGCCGGAAATCGTCTATCTTTCGTGCGATCCCTCGACGCTGGCGCGGGATCTCGCCGTGTTCCTGCAAACCGAGCGGATGCCGGCCGGCGCGAAACCGAAGGCAGCGCCCTACGAAATCGCGTCCATCGAATTATTTGACCTTTTCCCGCAGACGCATCATGTCGAAACGCTCGTTCACCTGAGGCTGCGCACGTGAAGCTCCCGGCCGTTTGCCTTGCCGCCGTGTTTGCTGGCGGTGCCGCACTCGGCCTCTTTTCACCCCTGGCGCGTTTCGCCGCCAATCCTGGGGCGGTCCGGGCCGTGATCGTCGTCGCCATCTTCGCGTCTTGCTTTAGCGTTTTCTTACTTCGCAAGGATCGGTTCGCTTTTGCTGGCTCTGTATCGCTCAGCGGTTGGCTCTGCCTTGGGGTGGCCGCCGCGTGGATTGCGTCTCAGCCTCCGGCGGAAATCCAAGTCTCTTCTCTTTTAACCGCCGGTAAGATTGACATCGAGACGCCGCTCCGCTGGCACGGTCACCTCCGGGATGAACCGGCCGAGCTGCCATGGGGTACAAGTTTTGACGTCGCTCTCGACGATGTCGAGTTCGATGGCTCAACTTTGCCCGCACGCGGCGGCTTACGCCTTAGCTACGCGCCACACAAAGACACCGATCCATTGCCAAAGCTTCACGCGGGCGACGCCGTCGCATTTCTTGCAAAGGCCCGGATTCCGCAATCCTTCCGCGACGAGGGCGCTTTCGACCGGCGCGCTTACTTGCAGCAGCAGGGCATCGACCTGACTGGCACCCTTCGATCCGCCGCGTTGATTGAAAAAAAGCGCGACGCGTCATTTTCAATTCGAACTCTTCTGGCCCGCACACGAAGCACATTACGAAATGAATTGACAGGTCTATTCCCCTCGCAGCCGCAAATCGCAGGAGTCCTTCGCGCAATGCTCCTCGGCGATCGTTCTTTCGTCGATCGCGAGGAATCCGTCTCATTCCAGAAAACGGGCGTCTTTCACGTACTCGTCGTTGCGGGTCTGCACGTGGGGGCTTTTGCCGTCTTTCTCTATTGGCTGGGCAGAAAGCTTGCGTTCTCCGTTGGTTGGACCACGCTGGTCCTCATCCTCGCACTCGCCTGCTACGTCGCAGTCATTGAGCAACGTCCGCCAGTCATCCGCGCTGCCTTGATGGCATTCGTGCTGCTCGCAGGAGGCTATTTCTTCCGCCGGATGGAGCTTCTAAATTCGGCTGCAATCGCCGCCTTGATCATACTGATCGCCCAGCCTCTCGAACTGCGCGACTCCAGCTTTCAACTGTCGTTCCTCTCAATCGGTTGTATAGCAGGAATCGCAGTTCCGTGGCTCGGAAAAACAGTTGAGCCATTTGTTCGAGGCCTGCGCGGGTGGCGCGATGTCACTCGCGACGCGTCACATCCTCCGACGGTTACTCAATTTCGGATCGATCTGCGTTCGATTGCATCGTGGCTCGGAACTACGACTTCCGCGCCCGCCGCTAGAGTGATCGGCACAGGTTTCGTTTATTTTCTGCGAGGTGTGTTTCGAATCTGGGAACTCGTCTTCCTCACCCTGGTTTTGCAGATCGGAATGTCTCCCGTAATGGCATTTTATTTCCATCGCGTCACCTTACTGGGCTCGTTCGCAAATCTTGCAGCCGTGCCATTGACCGGCGTGTTGGTTCCGTTTGGCTTTCTCCTTCTGTTGATAGGGCTGGCGATTCGCTCGTTGGCACTGTGGATCACGCCGGTACTCGCCGCGTTGACAGAGTGTCTGATTCACATTGTCGCGTGGTTTTCTCGCGTGCCTCATGGGAGCTACCGGATTCCCGGCCCGCCCGCGGCGATCATGGTCGCGTTTTTTCTTCTCCTTTTGATCCTCAGCATTCAATTGAGAACCGGGTGGCCGCGAGCACGACTCGCTCGCGGAGTTACGCTCGTCGCGTTGCTTGGCACCACTATCCTCATCGCAACGTGCCCCTTCACTCCGAAATTCGCTCGAGGAAAACTCGAACTCACGGTCCTCGACGTCGGCCAGGGCGACTCGCTTCTCGTCGTCTCGCCCGCCGGACGCACCCTGCTGATTGATGGCGGTGGCCAGGCGCCAAACTATGGAGCAGCGGACTCCCAGCGGGCGCCAGATCCCGGCGAAGAGGCTGTTTCGCCGTATCTCTGGTCGCGGCGCATCAAAACGCTCGATGTCGTCGCCCTTACGCACGCGCATCAGGATCACCTCGGTGGTCTCCCCGCGATCCTCGATAACTTTTCTGTCGGTGCTTTGTGGATTGGTCGTGATGTCCAAACGCCGGCGCTCAGCACTCTGGAATCCTCGGCGCGCGCGCGCGGAATTCCTGTCCTGTACGAATCACGCGGTGAACGTTTCGACTGGGACGGAGCGGTTGGCGAAGTCCTGTGGCCGGAACAGAACTCCGGAGAAACTGCGGCTTCAGCAAAAAATAATGATTCGATCGTCATGCGTTTGCACTTTCACGATCACGCTTTTCTGCTGCCAGGCGATGCTGAGCGTCAGGCGGAGTCCGCGATTCTCTCCGAAACCACCGCCGAAACACTTCACGCCGATGTCTTGAAAGTTGGCCATCACGGCAGCAAGAATTCCACCACCGCCGAATTTCTTGCGGCCGTTCATCCGCAACTGGCGATCATTTCGGCGGGCGCGGAAAATCCCTACGGCCATCCGAGCGCGGAGCTTTTGCAGCGGCTGAATGACGCAAACATCCACATACTTCGCACCGACCAATCCGGAACGATTCACGTTCTAACCGACGGCAAAACAATGGAAGTGACTTGCTTCGTTTCTTGCGGGAGCGGTTCGACAGATTTAGTAGGTTCGAAGCCGGAGAATAAAAATTCCGACCAACACCATTAGAAGCAGCAAAAATCCGATCGCCGCTTCGTACTCATGATTCTTGCGGTATTGCGCGAACGAGAATGCGCCAGCGTTGGTTTCGAACCGCGCTGGAATCGGCCTCGGAAAAAAGAGCGGCACCGCTTTTGCGTACCTCTCAAATGCATCCGAAAAATGCGCGCGAAGCTCATCCTCTTCCCTTCGCATCACGACGTAGTAGACGATCGCAAAATACACTCCGAGGACTATGGCCGAAATCGCCGAGTGCATCGCCACGGCTGCGCCCGCTGCAAGAACCGAGCTGCCCAAATAAAGTGGATTCCGCGTGAACGCGTACGGCCCCGTCACCGTCAGCACTTCTTGTTTCTTCAAATAACCTGCAGCGTAGCCGCGCAATAGCAGTCCGATAACTCCGATCGCCGCGCCCAGCGCAATACTGCGGGGACTCGGCCGCGCAAAAAACAGAACGACCATCGCCAGCGGATACCCCAGCCGCACCCGCCAGCGAGCAATCCATTTTGAAAAATTCTTCATCCAATCACTCTCAAACTTCGCATCGCGCCGAGCACGTCGTCCACGTGGATTTTCAAGATGGAAGGATGCGGCTCATCGCCACGTTTATATGTCGAGACAACGTTTTTTGCGCGCAACACTATCGCTCGTCCGGCAGCGCCCCTGCCGAGATACGGTCCGTTCCGGTCAGGATCGGTGGGGCCAAAAACCGCGACAACCGCTGTCCCCAGCGCGTCGGCCAGATGCAGCGGGCCCGTGTCGCCGGCCACAACGCACGTGGCGCCACGCAAAATCGCAAGCAGTTCTCCGAAGCTGCCACTGTACGGAAATGGCCTTGAAGAGCCGGCCGCAGCTATGACGCGATTCGACAGAGATTCTTCACCCGGACCAAAATTAATAACCGTACGCAATCCAAACTCCTCGAACAAACGCCGCGCAAGCTCTCCGAATCGCTCCGGAGGCCAACATTTCGAAATCCACCCGCCACCTGGGCTCAGAACTAGGTATCGTTCGATGCCGTTGCCCGCCAATATTGCCTGAACGCCCGCCCGCGCGGCCTCCGGCACGCCAATCGAAAAAGCCCACACTGGCTTTGATGCGCCTGCTCTTAACGACAGCTCTCCATTCTTATCGGCGACATGCGCCGCAGTCGCCGCCACGCGCTCGGTATAGAGCATCGCTGCGCCACCTTCACGAGCGCTTCCTCGTCCAAACCCTATGCGTCTTTTCACTCCAGCAAGGAATGGAATCGCCGCCGACTTCCAAAGTCCCTGGTAATCGATCGCTAGAGAAAACGATTCACGCCGAATTCTGCTCAGTGTGCTGCGCACGGAAGAGAACGTTTTCGTGTCCAGTTCCCAGACTTCGGTCGCAAGACCGGCCGCTGCGACGAGGTCTTTCCATCTCGGATGCGTTAACCACACAATTTTGGCGCTAGGAAACGTATCGCGAAGCGCTGCAACGGCCGGAAAAGTGTGAACGATGTCGCCGAGCGACCCAAGCCGCACCACCAGAAACTTCGGCTCACTCATGCGGCGCCTTGCGAACGGTTTCGATTAATCCGCGCGTCGAGTGATTCTTCGGGTCGCCTACAATCGCAATTCGAATTCCCAGTTTCTGCGATGTCGCGCGCTCCGGAACGGTGGCCTGCGTATAGTCCGTCCCCTTCGCATGCACATTCGGACGAATCTCGGCCAAAAGCGCTTCCACAGTCGGCTCCGAGAAAATCACGACATAATCCACCGCCTTCAATGCAGCCACAAGCCGAGCCCGCGCGCCTTCGTCCAAAATAGGCCGCCCGGGTCCTTTCAGATCGCCGACGCTGGCATCCGAATTGACTCCCACAATTAGGACATCGCCTTGGTGCCTTGCCCCCTCCAGATAACGAACATGACCAACATGCAGCGTGTCGAAGCACCCGTTTGCCAAAACAACCGTAGCGCCAGTCTTTCGTAACCGTTCGGAAATATCGCGAAGGGCCTCTCGACTCACAATTTTTCCGCTCGCATTTCGCACGGTTCAGGAACCCGAACTCTCGTGCCGAATCGCATCCAGTAACTCAACTTGTGAAACCGTTGCCGTGCCGCGTTTCATGACAACAATCCCCCCAGCGATATTCGCAATATGTGCGGCCTCCAGTGCCGTCGCGCCGCTCGCCAGTGCCAACGTGCAAGCCGCAAGCACCGTGTCCCCTGCGCCCGTCACATCAACGGCTTGCTCGCTCCCATGTACGGGAATCTGCGTGAAGCGGGCTCCGGTCTTTTCAAAAAGGGCCATTCCGTCGCGCCCGCGCGTCACGAGCAACGATTCCAATCTCATCTCGGCCAACGTCGCGCGCCCGCATCGCTCAAGTTCCGCAGTATTCCGTCCGATACTCGTGTGATGCAGCGCTTCCAACTCCGCTTCGTTTGGAGTAGCGGTCGTAATATTGCAACCGACATAGCGTGTCAGTCCATGCCGTGCGTCGAGTGTCACTGGGATTTTTTTCTTTGCGCCGCGAATTGCGCCCTTCGCTCCTTCGGGCGTCGAGCTACCAAACCCGTAGTCAGAAATCGCAAGCGCGTCCGCCTTTTTCAGCTTCGCCGCAAGCTTGGCGGCCGCTTGCTCTTGGACGTTCTCCGAGGGCGTCGACGCGGGCTCCCGATCCACACGCAAGACCTGCTGCGCGGTCGTATGCGCCCAGCCCGCAAGGAACCTCGTTTTCGTCGGCGTGTCCCACCCAGCCGCGGTGACGAGTCCCGAGGTATCTACTCCCGTCTTCTGAAAATATTCCCGCAACGACTCGCCAACTGCGTCGTCTCCGACAATCGCGACGGGCAAGACCTTCGCGCCCATCGCCGCCAGATTATTCGTCGCATTTGCGCCCCCGCCCGGCACGAGCCGGGTTTCCTGATGCTTCAAGATAAGCACAGGCGCTTCCCGCGAGACCCGCGAAATGTCGCCGTATTGAAATTCATCGGCAACAAAATCACCATAAAGCACGATCTTCTTCCCGCCAAACTGCTCAACAATTTCCGCGAGACGAACCAAATCCACACTGGCCACAGTGTTCCGCTTCTCTTCTGTTTTTTTCATCGCCGCCCGCTCAGGATCCAATCCACTGCCTCATTCAAATCCGCAGCCACGAAATCCGGCGCCTTGGCCCATCGTTCCACATGCCACGCGAGTTCACCCTCGCCATAGCCCGTCCGCACCAGAATACTTTTTCCACCCGCCATTTGCCCCAATTCAATGTCCGAACGGCGGTCACCAACATAGAACGAACCCGCTGGATCGATCCCGAACTCCTCGGCAGCCCGCTGCACCATGCCAAGTTTCGGCTTTCGGCACTCGCAACCGTCCGCGGAAGAATGGGGACAGTAATAAATCGCGGCCAGCTTCGCGCCGGCCTGCTCCAGATCGCGCGTCATCATCACGTTCACTTCCGTGACGACGCTCTCCGGAAAATAACCTCGCGCTACCCCAGACTGGTTGCTGACTACGAACACGAGATATCCCGCAGCCGAAAGTCGCGCCACGGCTGCCGCGGCTTCCGGTAACATCCGATACCGGCAGACATGGTTCAGGTATCCGACTTCGTCGAGAATCGTACCATCGCGGTCGAGAAAGATTGCCGCCCGCTCGGTCGTCGCGTTAGGCAGAAGGCACCGCCACTATCGCAGCCAGCGCTGCCGCATGCACCATCTGCGGCGTAACAGCTTTCATACAACGATGGTCGGTCGGGCATTTTCGCAGAAAGCACGGACTGCAATACGGCTTCTGTTGCACGACGGTGCATTTCGGCGTCACCGGCGCCGTACCATCGGGGTCCGTCGGCCCAAAAATCGCGACGACCGGCAAACCCACCGCGCCTGCAACGTGCATCGCTCCCGAATCATTACCGATAAAACAGTCGCAGCGCGAAAGGAGCGCCGGCAGATCAGAAATCGCCGTTTTCCCCGTCAAATCGATTGGACTACCCTTCAAGTTCACAATAATCGAGTTCGACACTGCTGCCTCGCCCGCAGTACCAAATAAAATCACGTCGCAGCCTCGCTCCAGCGCCAGCAGGTTCAGCGTCTCGGCGAATCGCTCGGGCGGCCAACACTTCGCCGAACCGTACGAGGCGCCCGCACCCACCGCGATTCGCAACCGCCCGGACGAAGCTCCGGCCGCACGCAGGACCTCCTCGGCGCGCACGCGCTTCTCCTCGGGCACATCCAGCGAAATCGTCTCGATGGCCGGCAATCGCTCAATCCAGCCCGCCCGGCGCAGCAATTCCAGATAATAAAACTTCTCGTGCACTGGAATTTCTCCCACGCTGGGAACGGCAATCGGCTTGGTCAGCAGAATGCTCCGCCCGTCTCTGGCGTATCCAATTCGCTCAGGTATCTTCGCCTGCCAAGCCAGGAAAGCTGCGTCGAAAGCATTCTGAAGCAGCAACGCAATATCGAATTTTCTCACTCGCAGTTCTGCGGCAAGTATTTGCCGGCCGCCAAAGCCCCGGTGCGCACCATTCCAATCGTAAGCAATCAGTTCATCTGCCGCGTTCTGATCCCGATAAATATCCAGTACGTAAGGACGCGCCAAAATTGCAATCGCCGCTTCCGGAAATCTGTCTCTGACAGCGCGAATCGCCGGCAGCGCCATGATCGCGTCGCCTACCCAATTCGTCGCTCGGATCAATATCTTCACGCGGCCCCGCTCCGCCGCGCGATCAGCAGGCGCGCAATCTCGGCATCGAACTGGTCCTGCGGATTCGGCTCCATCGCGATCACCGCGATGTAGACATGCCATTCGCCAAAATCAACGTCGCGCAAGTTTTGCTCATCTTTTTCTGTCGTCACAAATGCCGTTGCTTCCCCCCAATGTGCGCCCTCCGTTAGTCGAGCAGCATCTTCCACGGAATAACGGTGATGGTCTCGAAAGCTCATCGTTCCAACTATGTTCAAATCCCACCGCTCCAGATCGGCCCAAAAAGCCGCCGGGTTCCCCACTCCGCAGAAAGCGAAAAAGCGTTCCTGACCAACGATTTCCGTCGACAGCAACGCATCCCCTCCGCCGCTTTTTCGAAAGCCCAACAATTTCGTCTGTGCGCAGACTACAAGCGCACTTCCTTCGTGGCCACCGTCATTACTGGGAGCCCCACTCTTTCTCGTGATAACCAAAATATCCGCTCTGCTGATCGCAGCCATGGGTTCGCGCAGAGTCCCTGCCGGAAGTAGCCACTGCCGGCCAAACTTTTTCGAGCCATCCCACAAAACAATGTCAACATCGCGATGCAATTGTTGATGCTGAAACCCATCATCGAGAAGAAACACGTCAACCTTCAGTTCGCGCTCAATGCGGCTGCCCTGTGCATATCGATCAGCGCCAACTCCAAACACCACGCGATCACCCAATCGCTGCCGCAACATTTCGACTTCGTCGCTCGTGCCGCTCTCCCCGCGATAACCACGCGTCAAAATCCCGACTCGTTTCCCTTCTCGCAAAAACTTCTCCGCAAGGTACAAAACCATCGGCGACTTGCCTGTCCCGCCCACCGTCAGATTTCCCACACTGATGACGGGAGCATTCAATCGCCGCTTCAAATATCCCTTTTCGTAAACAACCGCTCGAACGCGCGCGGCAACTCCATACAACAACGACAGCGGCCAGAGCGCAACACGAATTGGCAACGGCAAATTCATTCAGTTGCGCTGCTGCTTTGCCAACTGCCGTTCGATCTCCGCCATCGCCCGATCGGTTGCGCCTCGGCTTTCTTCCACCAGCCGTTTCGCCGTCGACCCCATTCGCGTCATTCGCTCCGGCGCTCGCAGCAATTCAATCCATGTTACGCCCGCATCCTCGGGGCTCTCGACTCGCACTGCCGCTTCTGCTGCGATAAATCGTTCGGCCATCTCGGCGAAATTTTCCATTGAAGTGCCGAACACAGGCACTTTCCCGAAAGCCGCCGGTTCCAGAATGTTGTGCCCGCCCGACTCTACTAGCGATCCTCCAACGAACACGCCATCGGCAATCCGATAGAGCGAAGCCAGCTCCCCAATACTGTCTAGCAAGATCACCGTGACGCCCTGCGGCAACCGCGACAATGCGTTGCTGGTCTGAGCCCCGGACGGCGGCGCCACGCCAATCTGCGAACGTCGAATAAATTGTTGATGCGAATCCTCTATGTATTGCGCAGCGGCATCGAACCGCTCCGGCTTGCGCGGAGCCAGCACCAACAATGCATTTCGATGCTCTCCCTGCAAAACGCCGAACGCAATAATTGCCAGCGGCTCTTCGTTCGCCACAACGCTGCCCGCAACGATCAGCGGACGCCGCCCCTGCTCAGCGACTTCCTTCTCCAACCAGTCCGCCAGCGGCGTCATTTTCGGCAATTCCTGGTCGTACTTCAGATTTCCACTTGCAGTCACACGCTCGGCCGGTGCACCCAGCGCGCGCACGCGCTCAGCATCCTTGTCGCTCTGCATCAGAAACGCCGCGGCAAAACCAAGCGCTTTCCGCATCAGGGGACGCAAGAAGAATCCGGCCCGGCCCAGCCACCTCTCATACCTCGCAAAACTCCGGTCGGAAATGCGCCCGCTCACGAACACAACTGGCACGCCTTGGTGCCCCGCTTCCCGCAAGTAATTCGGCCAAATCTCGGTTTCCAAAACGATCACAATGGCTGGCTTCACTGCGGCGAGCGCACGCTTCACGCAGAGCGCCCAATCGAGCGGAAAATAAATCACACCATCCGCGAAAGGCATTCGTTCCCGTGCAATCGCCTGGCCCGTGATCGTGGTAGTGGAAACAATCAGTGGCCGTTCCGGATATCGCTCCTTCAGCTTCTTCGCCAGCGCAACGCTGGAAAGCGCCTCCCCAACGGAAACCGCGTGCAGCCAAATCGCGCCCGGGCGCTCCTCGGGCAGCTTCTCCAACCCGGGAAATGAAAAGCCCAGCCGCTCTCCAAGGTTCGACAAGTATTTTTTCTGGCTGATTCCCTTAATAATCCAATAGGGCGCAAGCAGAACCGCAGCAATCGCCAGCAGCAAGCTATAGAGGAAATACACGAACACGGGCTCCGGTCTGCCTCGTTCCCATACTGCACCCTGCACAGGGCAACCCTGCACTCCCACCAGGAATCGAAGGCGTCGTGATTGAAAAAGTCTATTATAAACGCATGAGAAATGCCGCCTTCGCCATCGTCTGTGCCCTTGGGCTCACAATCTTCTCAACACCGGCACGGCAGCAGAACCAGACGCCACCGATACGCGCCTCTGCTCTCGATTCCCACGAAGGTATGACCATCGCTGCGGAACCGCTTACGAGCATCGACCAATACAAGGCGGCTTTCCCAAAAAAGAATCCATTCTTGTCCGGCATCGTCGCAATTCGCGTCACCTTCCGCAACGATTCCGCGGAGAGCATACGCGTCAACCTCAGCCGCATTCGCCTCTCTCTTACTCTCGAAGACGACAGCCGTCAGGAGCTTCCCTCGCTCACATCTGCCGATGTTGCCGACGTTGTCTTCACAGCGAAAACAAAAGATCCCAGTCGCCGCCCGCGCCTTCCGATCCCGCTCCCATCGTCCAGCAAAGTTGGTCATGACAAGAACTGGATCGAACTCTCCAAAGCCGCAGAAGAGGCCAGCGTGCGCGACGGAGTCATTGCGCCGCATAGCTCCACCGAAGGCCTTCTCTATTTCGACCTGCAAGGCCAAACGGAACTTCTCGCCAATGCCCGGCTGTATGTTCCGGAACTTGTCGCACTCGAAAAAAATCGGGGCTTGATGTATTTCGACATCGACTTGAGCCGCGCAAATTCCCATTAATTACATTTCTCTCATCATCGAGAAAACTTCTATTCACACCGCGAATTTGCGCGCCTCGTTTTGGTCCGTTACCATCGTTGTGCAATCAAATTACGCTGTCATTTTCGAACGGATCGAATGCTCTCTCTCCTCGAACAGTTGAACCCCGAGCAGCGTCTCGCTGCCGAAACCACGGAAGGCCCGCTGCTCATTCTCGCCGGCGCTGGCACCGGCAAGACGCGCGCCATCACCTTTCGCATGGCGAACCTGATTTCGAACGGCATTGCTGCCGAAAACATTCTTGCCGTCACGTTCACCAACAAAGCAGCCGAGGAAATGCAGACGCGTGTCTCCGACCTCCTCCTCCGCGCCGGAATCCCGCCGGACCGCCCCTGGCTTTCTACGTTTCACTCTCTCTGCGCGCGCCTATTGCGCCGCGAAGCTGCCGCGGCCGGCCTGCCTTACAACTTCGCCATTTTCGACGACGACGATCAACTCGCCGCCGTGAAACTCACCATGACGCGCCTCAATATCAGCGACGAAGCGCTAACTCCGCGAAATGTCCTGAGCAAAATCAGCCACGCCAAAAATCACGGCCAAACCGCCGGCCAGATTCGCGCCGAAGCCTTCAGTTCAGACGGCCGCAAGGTCGCCGACATCTTCGAAGCCTACGAAAAGCTTCTTGCGCAAAGCAACGCCCTCGATTTCGACGACCTTCTGCTTCGCTCCGCGCGCCTGCTCCGCGAAGCTCCTCAAGTCCGAGAACGCTGGCAGCAACGATTTCAATACATTCACGTCGACGAATACCAGGACACCAACCGCGTCCAGTACGAACTCCTTCGCCTTCTGACCGGCCCGAAACAAAATATTTGCGTTGTCGGCGACGAAGACCAATCCATTTATCGCTGGCGGGGCGCGGATGTTTCAATTCTTCTCAGCTTCTCTCGTGATTTTCCCGCCGCCCGCGTGATTCGTCTCGAGCGCAACTATCGCTCCACGCAAAATATTCTCGACGCCGCTGGCGCCGTCGTAAAAAACAATCCAGATCGCCTTGGCAAGACTCTCAAAGCCGAATCGTCTGCCGGCGCAAACCTGCGTTACTTCGAAGCGCGCGACGCTCAGGCCGAAGCCGAATTTGTCGCCGGCGAACTCCAGAAAATTCTCGATGACGATTCCGCCCAGACCTGCGCCGTCGAATACCGCACCAACTTTCAATCGCGCGCGTTCGAAGAAGTTTTCCGCCGCCGCGGCCTTCGCTACAAGCTCGTTGGCGGCTTCAGCTTTTACAACCGCGCCGAAGTCAAAGACACTCTGGCCTATGTACGTCTCGCCATGCATCCCGAAGACGACATCTCGCTGCTCCGAGTTCTCAACGTTCCCCCGCGCGGCATCGGCAAGACCACGCTCGACACCCTTCGCGACTCCGCCCGCACCAACAGCACCACGCTTTGGTCCACGATTGAAATGTTTCTCGCTGGCGGCTCTGCTGGCCGCGCCACGACTCCCGTTCGTGCTTTCTACGAACTCATCCTCCGCCTCCAGGAAGCGCTCAAGGAGCGCGAGCCCGCCGACTTTCTGCACTACGTACTCGACGAAACCGGTTACATGGCCATGCTCAAGGATCGCAACACGCCGGAAGACGTCGCCCGCATCGAAAACCTCGAAGAACTCACCCGCGCCGTTGCCGAAAGCATGGATGCCGGCGAAACCTTCACGGATTTTCTCGACGCCGCCGCCCTCGTGAGCGACGCGGATTCCTTCGAAGACAAACCCGGTGTCACCCTCATCACGCTTCACAGCACCAAGGGCCTCGAATTCGATCACGTTTTCCTCACCGGCATGGAAGAGGGCATCTGCCCCCATGGTCGCTCCATCAACGAAGAAAAGGGTGTCGAAGAGGAACGTCGTCTCGTTTACGTTGGCATGACCCGCGCTCGCAAAACGCTCACCCTTACGCGCGCCGTCTACCGCCGCATCTTCGGCAATGAACAGCAGCTCCGCGCCTCGCAGCCGTCACGATTTCTTTCGGAAATTCCCAGCGAACTTGTGAACACCGTCGGCGGCTCTCTCGCGGAAATCGGACAAACGCGTCGCTACGAGCCAGATCCCGAATATTCTTATTCCGCGGAGGAGTTCGTCCGCCGCGTCCGTGGCGGCCCTGCGGCAACGCAACGTTCTTCCGCGCCGCGCCAACGTTCGGAAACGCCCAGCTTCGGCCGCTCTACTTCGCGCCGCCCGCCGGCAGACCCCATGCTCGGCCGAAAAGTCCGCCATCCTGAATACGGTGTCGGCACTGTCGTCGGCGTCGAAGGCGAGGACGACGACCGCCGCGTCTCTGTGAGCTTCCCCGGTCGCGGCACAAAGAAATTCATCGAGCGTTACGCCCAACTCCAACCTGCCTAACTGCATCCGAAAGTTGCGCGTCGCCCCCGCTCACGATAGAGTGTGTCACGCACTTTACATCGCTTCCGGCAGGGGATTCGTCGCATCGCCCGGATGCGCCCGGAGAGTTTGAGTGCCTTCATCCCTATTTCGCCGAAAAAATATCGACCAACTTATTTCCGATTGTGAAGGCGCCGAATTTCGCCTCAAAAAATCCCTCGGCTGGCTGAGTCTTACGTCTCTCGGCATCGGCGCGGTCATCGGGTCCGGCATCTTCACCATCGTTGGCACCGCCATCGCCGGCCAGAAATTTCAGACGTCGTCCATCCTCAACGCGCCGCTCCTCCAATATCTTCTTCATCACAATGCGTCCTTCGGCCGTCCCGGTGCTGGTCCCGCAATCGCAATTTCTTTCGTTCTCGTCGCTATCGCCTGCGGTTTCGCCTCTGTCTGTTACGCCGAACTCGCCGCGATGATCCCCATCGCAGGCAGCGCCTACACGTATACCTACGCCACCATGGGCGAAATCATCGCCTGGATTATTGGCTGGGACTTGATCCTCGAATACGCCGTAAGCAATATGGCCGTCAGCGTCGGCTTTTCCGCCCATCTTGTCGATCTCCTCGACTGGTTCGGTTTGCATCCCGATCCCAAATGGATTTCGCCCGCCTATCTCCCTTCCGGTCTTCCCGATCTGCAAGGCAATATGATTTACGGCCCCGGCTGGCATTTCGGCTTCAACTGGCCTGCCTTCATCATCGTTATGTTGCTTACCGTAATTCTCGTTCGCGGCATTCGTGAATCCGCCGAGACCAACAACATCATGGTGCTGATCAAAATCATCGCGATCCTCGCCTTCGTCACCTTCGCATCGCGTTTCATCCACACGTCCAACTGGCATCCCTTTTCGCCAAACGGCTGGCCGGGCATCCTCACTGGCGGCTCCATTGTTTTCTTCACGTATATCGGTTTTGATTCCGTCTCTACTGCCGCCGAAGAATGCAAGAGTCCCCAACGCGATTTGCCGCGCGGCATCATCGCGACATTGGTCGTCTGCACGATTCTCTACATCGGCGTGGTCGTCGTCTTGACTGGCCTCGTCAAGTGGGACACGCTTCTCGACGACGCCGCTCCCGTCGTCAACACGCTCAAGAAACTTCACGTTTCGAATCTTCGGCTCATCGTGCTGATTGGCGCGCTCATGGGCATGATCTCTTCCCTTCTCGTTTTCCAAATTGGCCAGGCTCGCGTTTGGTTCGCCATGTCCCGCGACGGCCTCTTCCCAAAAATTTTCAGCCGCGTTCATCGCAAATATCTGACCCCTGATTTTTCCACCTGGGTCGCGGGCTTCGTCGTAGGTGTTCCCGCTGGGCTTCTCGACATTGGCACACTGGGAGATCTCGCCAACATCGGCACCCTATTCGCATTTGCCCTGGTCGCCGCTGGCGTTTTAATCCTTCGTTATCGCGAGCCGGAGCGCCACCGCGCCTTCCGCGCTCCCGGCGGACCAATTGCTCCCATTCTCACCATCCTCACCTGCTTGCTCCTGATGGCTGGACTGCCTATCATGAATTGGCTCCGATTCTTCGGTTGGCTTGCGATCGGACTGGTGATCTATTTTCTGTACAGCCGGAAGCGCAGTACGCTCAATCTGCCTTCCGCAAAGTAGAGCGAGGCTACTGCGTCGTGCATCGGACCGTTCGCGTCCCCAAACTTGGAAACCCCGCTGTGCTTCTCTTGACGGGAGCGCTGCTTTCTCTCTTCGTCCCTTCGCAGGCCCACGCTTGGGGCGATAACGCCAACAAACTCGTGGTCAACCGCGCCATCGAAACTCTTCCGCCGGAAATGCGGCCGTTCTTCGAGAGCAGCCGCGGCTATTTGCTTCAGCATGTGAACGATCCACTCGCCTCCGCGCAAAAAGCTCCCACCGAAAAGCGCACGCAATATTTGCTGCTCGAAAAATACGGCCGCTTCCCCTTCGACGCGATCCCCCGCGACTACAAAGCCGCTGTCTTGAAATTTGGTCGCGCAAAACTCGAGGCTAACGGCCTGCTGCCATGGCAAATCGGCGTTTACAGCGAAAAACTCACCAACGCCATGCGTGCTGGAAAATGGGATGAGGCCCGCCTCAACGCGGCCATCCTCGCCAATTACGTTGCCGCCGCGCATGACCCGTTCAACACCACCGACAACAACGATGGCAAGCTCACCGGTCAGCTTGGCGTCAACGAACGCTTCGGCTCCTCTCTTGTTGATCGCTATGCATCTTTCTTTCCCATGCGTCCGAACGATGCCATGTTCATCGCCGATCCCACGGACTATGCCTTCGAAGCTTGCCTCCGTTCGCACAGTTGGCTCGAAACTGTTCTCTTTGCCGACCGCAATTCCCGCCGCGGCCTCAACGCCTATACCGACGAATATTACGATCGCTTTTACAATCAGGCCGCCGCCATCCTCATCCGCCAGCTTTCCGATGCTTCCACGGATGTTGGCTCGTTCTGGCTCACTGCCTGGAAAAACGCCGGGCAGCCGCAACTTCCTCACTAAGCTCTTTTCATGACAGGCAACGATTTCCCCGAACACATTCTGTCTCTCCCAAAAGCCGAGTTGCATCTGCATCTTGAAGGCAGCATCCGTCCCGCAGTCGTCTCGCAACTCACGGCTCGCCACGGCCAACAAATTAGTGAAGACGAAGTCCGCCGCCGGTACGCCTACACGGATTTTCTTGGCTTCCTTGACGCCTTTAAATGGGTCACTTCTTACCTTCGCAATCCAGAAGACTACGCGCTTATCGTCGAGGATCTCGGCGAACAACTCCTTGCGCAAAACGTCGTCTATGCCGAAGTCACTCTTTCCGTTGGCGTCATGCTTCGTCGCAGTCAGCGCCCCGAACGAAATTTTGAAGCTATCCTTCGCGCCGCAGAGCCTTTCGAGACTCGCGGCCTCAGGCTTTTTTGGATATTCGATGCCGTCCGTCAATTTGGCCCTGACGCCGCCATGCAAGTCGTCTACGCTGCGCGCAACTCCGCTTCAAAAAAAATCGTCGCGTTCGGTATAGGTGGCGACGAACTCAGCGTCGCGACCGCAGACTTTCGCTCCGTCTTCGACGCTGCATCGGCGCTCGGTCTTCATCGGCTCATGCATGCCGGCGAAATCGGCGGCCCCGAAAAAATCCGCGAAGCCGTCGAACTTCTTGATGTCGAACGCATCGGTCATGGCATCGCCGCCATCCACGATTCTTCGCTCATGGATCTCCTCGCCGATCGCCGCATCCCCCTCGAGCTCTGCCCCGGCAGCAATGTCCTCACCGGCGCCCTCGCGCGCCAGCTCGCCCAGGAAAACGCTACGATCGAATCTCACCCCCTCCCCAAGTTGCTACGCCACGGAATCCCCATCACCCTTTCCACTGACGACCCCACTATGTTCCACACCGACCTCACGGCCGAATACAAACACGCCCACCGCATGGGCCTCTCCGCCTCCGAGCTTGCATCTCTAGTCGACGCCAGCTTCGCCCACGCTTTCGCCTTCTGAATCTTCTGTCCTCTTTTCTCTTTCGTTCTCAACCGTCGAGAACTCTCAGTCCTGTAGCTCACCCCTTCAGGGGTGAGGCCTTTCTCTCGTCTCTGGTCTCTGGTCTCTGGTCTCTGGTCTCTGGAATGCTATAATTTCCGCATGAAAGCACACGTTTGGGTCATGCCAAAGCGCACCGTTCTCGATCCGCAAGGTCAAACCATTCAGCACGCCCTCACGGGCCTCGGCTACAACTCCGTCAAAGACGTCCGCCAGGGCAAATTCTTCGTCCTTAATCTCGATGGCCTTACCCGCGAAGACGCGCAAGCCCAAACCGAACGCATCTCCAAAGAAGTCCTCACCAATCCCGTAATCGAAGAATTTCGCTTCGAAATCGTCGAGTAATCCCTGTGGCGTTTGCTTCAGGCATACGCCTCTTTGTGCACGATTCGTGACATCACTTCTTTCGATTTGCCCAGCCTTCGCAGCCCCGTGTTACGCTTTTTTGTCTACTTAGGAGCCTCTCTTCATGTGCGGGATCGTCGGCTACATCGGCCCAAAAAAAGTTGTCCCGGTCATCATCGAAGGGCTGCGCAAACTCGAATATCGCGGTTATGACTCCGCTGGCATTGCGGTGGTCGGCGCTGACGGCAAGCTCGACCTCCGCCGCGCTTCCGGCAAACTTCGCAATCTCGAAGAAGTCATCCAGAAGCATCCCCTCGAAGGCACCTACGGCATCGGCCACACACGTTGGGCCACCCATGGCCGTCCAACGGAAGAAAACGCCCATCCACACCGCGATTGCACCGGCGACATCGTTGTCGTCCACAACGGCATCATCGAAAACTATTTGGAGTTAAAGGAGCAGCTGCAAAAAGAAGGCCACAGGTTCGTGACCGAGACGGACACTGAAATTGTCGCCCATCTGGTCGAAAAAAATTCCCAGGGCGGCATTCCTCTCGAAGAAGCCGTCCGCAAATCACTCAATCAATTGCGCGGCATCTATGCGCTCGTTTTCATGTCTGCCCGTGACCCTCACAAGATCGTCGCCGCACGCCTCGGACCTCCCGCCGTTATTGGCCTCGGCGAAAACGAATACTTCGTCGCCAGCGATATTCCCGCGTTGCTCGAACACACTCGCAACATCTTTTTCCTCCAGGACGGCGACATCGCCGTTCTCACCAAATCCGGCGTCAAAGTCATGGATCATGACGGCAAGCCGGTCGAGCGCAAGCCGCACCACGTCGCCTGGGACCCCATCATGGCGGAAAAGGGCGGCTACAAGCATTTCATGCAGAAGGAGATTTTCGAGCAGCCGCGCGCCGTCCGCGACACGCTTCTCGGCAGCATTTCCCGCGACACTGGCAAAACTTATCTCGGCGACCTCGGTCTCACCGACGCTCAATACCGCCTCTTCGATCGCGTCCGCATCGTCGCCTGCGGCACAAGTTGGCACGCCGGCCTCGCTGGAAAATTCATGATCGAGCGGCTCGCGCGTGTGCCCGTCGAAGTCGATTACGGCAGCGAGTTCCGCTACCGCGATCCCATCCTCGACGCAAAAACGCTCACCGTCTGCATCAGCCAGTCGGGTGAAACCGCGGACACCATCGCCGCCCAGCGCGAAGCAAAACAAAAAGGCTCGCCTACGATCGCCATCTGCAACGTCATGGGCTCCATGATTACCCGTGAAGCCGTCGGCTCCATCATCACGCACGCCGGGCCGGAAATCGGCGTCGCCTCTACCAAAGCGTTCACTTCGCAACTTACCGCCCTACTTCTTCTAGCCATGCATCTCGGCGAAGTCCGCGGCGCACTCCACGGCGATGTCGCAAAGACTCTTCTTCAGGAATTCGCCCGCATTCCCCATAAAATGGAAACGATTCTTCAGGCCGAAGAAACCGGCTTCTACGAAAATCTCGCCCGTCAATTTTTCCGTTGCACTGATTTCCTCTATCTCGGTCGCGGCATTCACTATCCGATCGCCCTCGAAGGCGCCCTAAAACTCAAAGAAATTTCGTACATTCACGCCGAAGGCTATCCTGCCGGCGAAATGAAGCACGGCCCCAACGCACTCATCGACGAAAATCTTCCTGTCGTCGTCCTCGCTACGCGCGACGATTCCGATCCCGCTTCCGTCACTCTCTACGAAAAATCCGTGTCTAACATGCAGGAAGTCCGCGCCCGAGACGGCATCGTCATCGCCATCGTCAGTGCAGGCGACCATCTTGCCCGCTCGGCCGCCAATCATGTCATCACCCTTCCGCCCGCGCCCGAACTTCTCGCGCCGCTGCTAGAAATCATTCCGCTCCAGCTTCTCGCCTACCATATCGCCGTACGCCGCGGCTGCGACGTCGATCAGCCCCGCAACCTCGCCAAATCCGTCACCGTCGAATAATTTTGGACTGCTGCGGTTTGCCGCCGCTTTTCCTACAACTACTCGCCAATTTGCTAGAATCTTTCTATGCCGTTCCGCCTCCAGGTCTCGCGCCTTTTCGCGTCTTGCGCGCTTCTCCTCGCGACTCTCCCTTCCTCCAGCGCACAAACCCCCGCTCCCTCCTCGGCCAACCTCCGCGAAATCCACGTCGAGGGCTCCAAGAAACTCACCGAAGCCCAAGTCATTGCGCTGACCGAACTTCAACTCAACACGCCAGTCTCGCGTGACTCTCTCCAGGCCGCCGCCGATAAGCTCGTCCATACCGGCCTCTTCGCTCACGTAAAATATGATTTCCACACGCGCGGCGATCAGGTCAGCGTAAATTTCCACGTCGAAGACAACTCTCTCCTTCCCGCATTCTTTGACAACATTCCCTGGTTCGATGATTCCGAACTCGCCGCCGCCATCCGCGAAAAAAATCCAGCCTACGACGGTACGCTTCCCGAGTCCGGCCCGCTCGTCGACGATGCTGCCGCCGCAATCAAATCGCTCCTCGCCCGCCACAGACTCGACGTCGCCGTCGAACACCAGGTCATGCAAAATCCTATCGGAGAAGGCAATGTCCAGGGCTTCACCATCGAAGGAGCGTCGCTGCATATCTCTTCGATCGAATTTGGTGATCTCGCACTCGACCAGGACCGCGCCATTCAAGTCCATCTTGGCGAACTCCGCGGCAAACCCTACTCCCGCCTCGCAATCGATATTTTCCTCACGGAACAAGTCCGCCCGGGCTATCTGCAAAAAGGTTTTCTCCGCGTCAAACTCGGTCCGCCGCAAGTGCGCCTCACCGGTGCACCCACGGACAAACTTCCGGACAAAATCCCGGTCTACATTCCCGTCATCGCGGGTCCCGCTTACCAATTCGCGGGCGTCAAATGGTTCGGCAACTCCATCTTGACCGCCGACGCGCTCAACACCACCTTCGGCCTAAAACCCGGCGACCTCGCCGACGGCGAAAAAATCTTCTCTGGCTGGGATCGCGTCGCGGAAGACTACGGTCACCTCGGCTATCTCGAATCCAAAGTCGAGCCGACGGAAACGTTCGACGACAGCGCGCACACTGTCTCCTACACCGTAAAAATCATCGAGGGCGTGCAATTCAAAATGGCCAGCTTCGTCCTCACCGGTCTCTCCACCGCCGGAGAGCGCAAGATTCTCGAAACCTTTCCGATCCAGCCCAACCAGCTTTTCGACAAAACCAAATTTGAAGCCTATCTTTCCCATTTGCAAAACAAGCCCGCTCAAATTTTCGGCGAGCTTCCCGTCCATTACGAAAACGTCGGCCACTGGCTCCGCACCGATCCGTCCAAGGGCACTGTCGACGTCCTCCTCGACTTCAAATAATTCTCCTCGAAAACTTTTGAATCTGCCGCGCCGTTGTAGGGGCCGCTTTCTGAAGCGGCCTCTTTGATTCCGTTGCGTTATACTTTTCCTATCGCATGAGTTCCGTTATCCAAATTCGTCTCGACGAACCTTTCTCTCCCTCCGCCGCAGAAAAAGAATCCCAACTCCTCGCCAATCTCGCGAAACTTCCCTCCCTCATCGTCGCGCTCTCCGGCGGAGCCGACTCCGCCTACCTCGCCTGGGCCGCTCACCAAGCCCTCGGCGAGAGCTCACTCTCCGTCACCGCAATTTCGCCATCCTACTCAACTTACGACCGCGACCAACTCACTGCCTTCCTCCAGCAATTTTCCATCCGTCACGAATTCGTTGAAACTCACGAACTCGAAAACGCTTCCTACCGCGCCAACGCCGGTGACCGTTGCTACTTCTGCAAGGACGAACTCTTCGCCGTCCTCGGCAAGCTCGCCGCACAAAAAAACATCTCCGCCACCGCCTACGGCATCAACGCCGACGACACCCACGACTTTCGCCCCGGCCACAAAGCCGCCGCTGAACATCACGTCCTCGCTCCGCTCCTTGATGTCCGCCTTCGCAAATCAGAAATCCGCGAACTTTCCCGCCGCGCCAATCTCCCCACTTGGGATCGCCCTGCCTCCGCCTGCCTCGCCTCCCGTCTGCCTTACGGGATCGAAGTCACGCCGGAGCGCCTGTCTCTTGTCGACCGCGCTGAAGCCGCTCTCCGCGACCTCGGCTTCCGCCAATTCCGTGTCCGCCTCCACGACAAGCTCGCCCGCGTCGAAATCGCTCCTGACGAACTCCCTCGCGCACTCACTCCCGAGATGGCCGCCGCCATCAACGCCCGCCTCAAATCCGTGGGCTTCCTCTACGTCTCCCTCGACCTCGAAGGCTACCGCCAAGGCTCCCTCAACGCCGCTCTGTAAACGAAGCAAGGTTTGTCATTCTGAGGGCATCCAGGAAGAGGCCCGAAGGACCTCAACCTAAGCTCCACTACAGAACTCAATCTGGAACCCGACGCGACCTGCCAGGCGGAACATTCCACTCCCATTTTCCGTATCTATCCATGACACCCCAAAGCGCGTATCCTAGCGCTGGAGGACGAATGTTCGTTCGCAAACTCGCTCTGCCTGCTCTCATCCTCGCGTCCGCGTCTCTCGCGGCCTGCGGCATTGGCCCCACCGAACACGGCGCCTTCGATCGCACTCTCGACGTCTCCGGCCCCGTCCGCATCGAACTCGCCAGCGCCTCCGGCTCCATCCGTGTCACCGGCGGCTCCGCTGGCAAAGTACGCATCCACGGCGAAGTCTCCGCCGGCTCCTTCTTCGGCAGCGCAAAAGACGAACTTGATCGTGTCGTCAGTTCTCCACCTATCGAACAGCACGCCACCCTCATTCGCATCGGCAAAAACGTAAACAGCATCCACAACACCTCGATCTCCTACACCATCGAAGTCCCGCAAGAAACTGAGCTCTCCATCTCCTCCGCCAGCGGCTCGGAAGACATCAGCAAGGTTCGCGGACCGGTGAACGTAGACTCCGCCTCCGGCGAAATTCATATTGAAAACATCGACCGCAGCGTCACCATCAAATCCGCCAGCGGCTCCATTCACGCCGCCGATCTCGGCGACGACGCGCGCATCTCCACGGCCAGCGGCAGCATTGAGGTCAACTCCGTCAAAGGTGATTTGCGCGCCCATTCCCTTTCCGGGTCTATCAATGTCAAAGGCCCCGGCGGCCGCGTCGAAGGCGACACCGCCAGCGGTTCCGTCACCGTCGCCGGTGCCAACAACGATGTCAAGGCCAGCAGCGCTTCCGGCAGCATTCACATCGCGGGCAATCCTTCCGGCAACAGTTACTGGCATCTCAAAACGGCCAGCGGCAGCGTCGAAGTCGCCGTCCCCAAAGACGCCGGCTTTCATCTCTCCGCCGAAGCCGTCTCCGGCCAGATTGAAACCGATCTCCCCATCGTCATCGAAGATCAGAGCAAGCATTCGCTTCGCGCACGCTTCGGAACACCCGGCGGCCGCGTGGAAGTCCGCACCATCTCCGGCGGCATCCGCGTCCAGCCCGCCTCCTGATTCGTCTCATCGCGAAAACGTCGTTTCGTCCCCGCGAACGTTTTCTCGCCCGCCGCGTTCATACGTTTTCGGCGCGTGCAGGGTCAGGTTTCTGCCTCTCTCTTTTTTCTTTCCTTTCCTTCTTTCTTTCCTTTCCCTCTCTCTTCCTTTCTCTTTCTTCTCTGTGACCTCTGTGCTCCGCCCTCTGTGTCCTCTGTGTTAAATTCTTTTCCGCTTCAGGTCTTTCCGTTCTTCTCTTCTCTGTGACCTCAGTTCTCCCTGTGTTAAATCTCTTCTGCTCTTCGTATAGAATCCCTCCATGCCTCTTTCCCGCTTCGCCGTACTCCTTCTTCTCTTCACCGCACCGCTACTCGCACAGACCACGCCTTCCCCCAAAAAATCTTCCTCTCCCCAATCCGCCCCCAAACAACTCTCCCCTTCCGACGAACTCCAAAAAACCATCGAAGCCGCCGGCAATGACCGCGCCGCCCTCGTCCGCAATCTCGAAGCCTTCCTCCAAACTTATCCGCAAGCGCCTGAACGCCCGCAAATCTTCCGCGCCCTCGTCGAAGCCTGCTTGCAGCTGAATGACACTCCCAAGGCTGCCTCCTACGCCGAGCGCCTCGTCTCCCTCACGCCAGAGGACATGTCTGTCACGCTTCTCGCCATCCAACTCCTTGAAAAGACCGGCGACGATGCCGCTCTTCACCGCGCCGTCAACTATTCCTCGCGCGTCATCGAATATGTCCGCAACTCCGCCGACACCGAAAAATCTCCGCGCGTCTCTCCTGAAGAATGGGCCACCGAAAAGAAGCGCGATGAATCCTCGCTCCTCCTTCTCCGCGCCCGCCTCGAATCCAAGCTTCACGACACGGCTTCCGCTCGCAAAGACGCCACCGCCAGCTACCAGCTTCTTCCCAACGCATCGGCCGCCGAAAAACTCGGCGAGTTCGACGAACTCGACAAAAACTATCCTTCCGCCATCGCCAATTACGCGCGCGCCTTTTCCCTCGCCGACCCTGCCACCAAACTCGAACGCCGCCGCGAACTCCGCCAGAAACTCGGCAACGTCTGGCGCCTCGCCCACGGCTCCGACTCCGGCCTCGGCGATTTTCTTCTCGCCACCTTCGACGACATCTCGTCTTCCTCTTCGTCCGCAAAACAAAAACGCAACGCCACCGCAAAAAATCCTTTCGACTTCACGCTCCGCAAAGCTCCCGCCGGCGCGGCCTATCCGCTCTCCGCGCAAAAAGGAAAAGTCCTGGTCGTGAATTTCTGGGCCACCTGGTGTGGTCCATGCCGCGCTCTCGAACCGCTCTATGAAAAAGTCGCCGCAGAATTTTCCGGCGACGACAACGTCCTCTTCCTCGCCGCCGATTGCGACGACGACGAATCCCTCGTCCCGCCCTATCTCGACGAAGTCAAACCACGCACCACTGTCGTCTTCGCCGATGGCCTCGATAACTTCTTCCGCATCGACGCCTTTCCCACCGTCCTCGTCCTCGATCGCTCCGGAAAAATCTCCTACCGCGCCGACGGCTTCGGAGACTCCGCCTTCGTCGCAGAACTCTCCGCCGCCGTCCACCACAGCCTCGCCGCCCCTTCCAACTAGCTCCCAGTCGCTCACGCCTTCAGGCGTGAGGCTTTTTCCCGCCGTGATAGTTGACAGCCATACTTCTCTCTGTTATTTTCTCGCCGCATTCACGGCCTGGCTCTCTCCCACGCGCCGGAAATTCGCGCGACCGCGCTCGTTCGGTCGTCGCCCGCTCGACCAACTCAACTCGGAGGCCTCATGCGCTCTGCAACATCGTGCGTCGCCCTGTTCCTCTCTTTGCTCTTGCTGTATCCACTCGCCGCTCAGCAAGCCTCCGCTCCACCCGCGTCTGCATCAGCGCTCCTCCAAAGTTCGCTCGCCGCCCAACTCGGCAACACCCAAATCTCCGACGTCACTCTCACCGGCGCCGCACGCCGCATCGCCGGCTCCGACGACGAATCCGGCACCGTTACTTACCGCGCGCTCGCCGCCGGCGCGGCGCGATACGACTTCGCTTACTCTTCAGGACCGCGCACCGAAGTCCGCGCTGCTCTCAGCGTGGGTGCCTCCGGCGCATGGACAGGACCTGACGGTGTCTCGCATCCGCTCGCAATCCACAATCTTGCCAATCGCTCCGATATCTTCCCAAGCTTCACGTTGGCCCCCGTCCTCTCCTCGGCAAATTCTATCGTCACCCTCGTCGGTCTCGAAAACAAGAACGGGCAATCCGTTTATCACGTTTCGGTCTCTCAACAGTTTCCTCAAATGAAGCCGGACTCAGCGGCGCTAGCCCAGCATCTTACGCAGACAGAGATTTTTCTTGACGCTTCGACCCTCCTACCCGTGGCGATCGACTTCAACACACATCCTGACGACAACTCCGGTATCGATATCCCCGTCGAACTTGTCTTCTCTGACTACCGCTCCGTCTCAGGCTCGCAAATTCCGTTCCGCGTTCAGAAATTCTTGAACGGCGGCCTTGTACTCGATCTGCAATTCCAGACAGCCTCTATAAACACTGGCCTGCCCGCAAGCCTGTTCAACGTGCAGTAGCACTCGACGAGGAGAATGGACATGCGCTTATCGCTTCGCTCGGTCTTCTCGCTCGTGCTTATCGCAATGTCGACTGGGGTATGCCTCGCCCAAGTGCAAACTGGCACTCCGCCCTTCGGTTCTTACGGCGGTGGCCCCGATACCGTGAATCTTGGCAACAACGATGTGCGTTGGGTTATTCCCGTCGTCCACAAACCAGGCCGCGGAACGGATTTTGCATACGATCTAACCTATGACACTTCAGTCTGGTACCCGGTCACTTCCGGCAGCACCGCTACATGGACGCCAAACAAGCTCGGCTGGGTCGCGTCCAGCCCGACCGGCGGTGGATACGTTACCTACAAATCGCAAACGAAGACCTGCCGCTTCTTCCAGGAAAACCAATGGGTCACCGAAACGTACACTTTCTACTCCTACTGGAGATACGTGGATGCGTTTGGAACCTCTCACGTACTCAACGGCGGAATCCAGGACGGCGGAGCCCCGGATTGTGGTCCCGCGACTTCGGCTACGCTGCCCACAAATGACGGTTCGGGATACCAATTAGCCGTCCCAGACCCCTACACGCTTTACACTCCTAGAGGCGCGAGCGCGTTGCTCGACAGCGGTACGTTTACCGACCGCAACGGCAACAAAATTACGCAATCCGCCGGAGTCTACACCGATACGTTCGGCACGGCCGCGCTGACCGTCACGGGAAGCGGAACGCCCGCCAGCCCCTACTTCTTCAGCTACACCCCGCCTTCCGGTGGAACCGCTTCCTACAGCATGAAATACACAGCCTACACGGTGAAAACAAATTTTGGATGTAGCGGCATTTCCGAGTACGGACCGACAACCAACAACCTTGTCAGCGAAATCGATCTCCCTGACGGGACAAAATATGCGTTTACCTACGAAGCCACGCCCGGGTTCTCCGGCGATATCACCGGTCGCCTCGCATCCGTCACGCTTCCAACCGGCGGCACGATTTCCTATAGCTACTCCGGCGGAAGCAACGGCATAAATTGCGCCGATGGCAGTGCTGCCACGCTAACGCGCACTACGCCCGACGGCACCTGGACTTACGCTCACTCGCAGGTTTCGGGCACCCACTGGCAAACGAAAATAACTTCGCCCGCCGATTCGCAAAACGCCGGTTCTATTGGCGACGACACGCTCGTCGATTTTCAGCAGGACTCCAACACCACCAGCGGCACAAGCAACACATTTGAAACTCAGCGTCTCGGATATCAGGGTTCCTCGTCCTCAGGAACTCTGCTTCGCACCACCACGATCTGCTACAACGCAAACACCACGAACTGCACGACTACCGCTGTCAATACGCCAATCACTCAACGCAACGTTTCTACGATTCTTCCCGGCGCCGCGAATCTCCAATCGCAGAGCGTGTACAAGTACAACGCCAGTGGTTCGTTGTTAGAACAGGACGACTATGACTGGGGTTCTGGCGCCATCGGTTCACTCTTGAAAAAGACACTCATTGCCATGGCTACCCTCGGAAACAACATCACCGCTTCGAGGCAGAGCGTAATCGTTTGCAGCGGCTCGGGTACCGCTTCGGCGTGCGGCGGCACGGGCACCGTGGTCTCGCAAACGAATTACAACTACGACGAAACTGCCGTTGTCGGCACGTCGGGAACTCCGCAGCACGTTGCCGTCACCGGTTCGCGCGGCAATCTCACCAGCGTCAACTACTACACCAACGGCACGAACTTTCTAACCAGACACACGACGTACTTTGACACGGGGAAGGCCCAAACGATTACCGACGTGAATGGCGCGCAAACCACCGTCACCTACGGCGCTTGCGGCAACTCTTTGCCCACCGCCGTTAGCGAGCCGTTGAGTCTTTCGAGGTCAATGACCGTGAATTGCACGGGCGGCGTGCAGCTTACCGTTGTGGACGAAAATAGCCAAACTACAACCTCCGGATTCACCGACCCTTACTTCTGGCGGCCCGCGTCCGTGACCGACCCCACCTCCGCAGCTGCGAATATGACATAGACGGGCGCGACTCAGCTTGAAGCCGTGCTCAATTTCAACGGCACATCTTCCACGTCCGACGCATTCGCGACTCTCGACAGCATGGGCCGCAAGCACGTCTCACAGATTCGGGAAACACCCAGCGGCAGCAATTTCGATTCGACGGAAACCGACTTCGATACGTTCGGTAGAGTTTCCCGCGTGACGCTCCCCTATGTTGCAACGGCCGGTCAGACGAACGCTTCCGCACCCGCCATCACGACGACTTATGACGCGCTAAATAGAACTCTGAAGATTTCCGACGCCAGCACCGGCTATCGAACTTACTCCTATTCGCAGAACGATGTGTACGTTACTCGCGGCCCCGCTCCAACTGGGGAAAACACCAAGCGTCGTCAGGAAGAATTCGATGCCTTTGGCCGCCTCACTTCGGTCTGTGAAATCACTAGCGCAACGGGCAGCGGGACGTGCGCTCAAAACTCCTCGCAAACCGGCTTCTGGACGAAATACTCTTACAACCCTCTCGGAAAACTGACCAGCGTCACGCAGAATGCGCAATCCGGCAGCACGCAAACCAGAACTTACGTTTACGATTTGCTTGGCAGAGTTACTTCTGAAACAAATCCGGAAAACGGAACAACGACCTACGTCTACGACACGGACGCCACCTGCGGCACTTCGAGCGGCGACCTCGTCAAGAAAACCGACGCCGTCGGCAACGTAACTTGCATCAGTTACGATGCGCTCCATCGCCCGATTAAGGATTCCTATCCTTCCGGCTCTTACGCGGCGAACACTCCGACCAAGAACTTCGTGTACGATTCGGCTACGGTCAACGGCGTTGCCATGAGCAACGCCAAAGGCCGCCTAGCCGAGGCCTATACCTGCACTGGGACGTGCTCCACGAAAATCACGGACGTCGGTTTTAGTTACACCGTTCGTGGCGAGCCTTCGGATGTGTACCAATCGACTCCTCATTCAAGCGGCTACTACCACGTTTCAGCGCAGTATTGGGCTAATTCGGCACTCAAGCAGGTCAGTGGAATTCCCGGCCTTCCCACGATGACCTACACTCCAGACGGCGAAGGACGCCCCTATCAGGTCTCTGCGTCCTCCGGCCAAAACCCCGTCACGAATACTGCGTTCAACGCCGCCAGCTTGGTTACGTCAGTCACGTACGGCTCCGGTGACAGCGATTCGTTCACCTACGATTCAAACACCAACCGCCTGACTCAGTACAAATTCACCATGGGCAGCACGCCGCAATCACTCGTCGGCAATCTGACGTGGAACCCAAATCACACTCTCGCGTCGCAAAATATCACCGATCCTTTTGACGCCGCCGATCAGCAGAATTGCAGTTACACACATGACGATCTCTCGCGTCTCGCTTCGGTGAACTGCGGCGCTTCCACATGGCAACAAAACTTCAGCTACGACGCTTTCGGCAACATCACAAAAACCGTTCCCACGGGCGGCACCGGCAACTCGTTCCAACCAACCTACAGCTCCTCAACGAATCGCTTCTCCAGCATTCCAGGCTGCTCATCGCTTTCCTATGACAGCAATGGCAACGTACTGAACGACTGTAACCACGTTTACACCTGGGACTCCGCCGGAAAATCCGTCACCGTCGATTCTGTGAACCTGACCTATGACGCGCTCGGCAGAATGGTCGAGCAGAACCGGTCTGGCACTTACACGCAAATTATTTACGGTCCCGGCGGTGCTAAACTCGCCCTCATGAACGGCCAGACGTTGAGCAAAGCCTTCATTGGGCTTCCCGGCGGCGGCCAGGCCGTTTACAACTCCAGCGGCATCCTCTATTACGGCCACTCCGATCATCTCGGCAGCGCCAAGCTCGGTTCAACTACTTCGCGCACCGTTTCCTTCGCAATGGCCTACGCTCCCTTCGGTGAAACGTACGCCACAACCGGCAGCACCGATCCCGCTTTCACCGGACAGCGCCAGGACACTGTCCCCGGCATCTTCGACTTTCCCGCTCGCCAATATTCCACGCAAGGCCGCTGGCCCGCTCCCGATCCTTCCGGCCTAGCCTCGGTGAGCCTAAGCGACCCGCAAACCTTGAACCGCTACGCCTACGTCCGCAACAATCCCCTCACTATGATCGATCCAAACGGGCTGTGCGGAGCAGAAGGAGCCGACGGTGTGGGAGGGACCGACGATGCGCCTTGCTCCGACAGCAACGGCAACGGAAACTCAGCAGGTAGCGGCGGTAGTGGCGGCGGTCCCGATCCAACTTCTGGCGGCAGTCAGCAGAACGCTGGAAGTGACTGCGGTTTCGGAAACCTCTGCGTCGATAGCACTGGAGCTCAATGGTCCACTCAGGACCAAAACGATTACATGACCGAAGTTACGGCGTCGATTTCCCAAGATGCTCCAGACGTCCAGACGCAAGATGCCCCTACCGGAACAATCCTTGAGCAGGAGTGTGGCGGCTGCATCTTGAGCCAGTTGCAGAATAATTCAGACGCCATGGCAACCATAAGGGGAACCGACGACGTGGTCCAGGCTCTTGGTTGGACAGAGGTGGCAGCGACAACTGTTGTTACGGGGTTCGCAATTGCTCCGACCGTCATCGGAGGGGCTCAAGCCTTGGACGCTACCGCCACATCGGCCGGTCAGGCAGTAGGCGCGGTGATTGAAACCTACGGTCCTGGCATTGCTTTCGTGGGTGACTTTGTCCGAGGATTCGTGAAAGGCCAAAGCAACGCTTTTGAGCCCATTACGCCGGGCGCAATGTTAGGCTTAACCCTACGAGATATTACCGACACCCTCGGTCTCACGAAACGCTAATGTCTAGATACTCTATCATTTGCCCAGCTTGCGGCCTCATTAGCCAGCCCGCCGAGATCAGGAGAGACGGTCGCGGTCGTTTTCCCTGTCCACGTTGCGGCGAACGATTACAATACACCAGCGGGCATCCCGTGTTAGTGTTAATACTTAGCGCAATAGGGGCTACAATGCTCTCCTCGTGGCTGGGACTGCACTCGGTATGGTTTGTCCTCTTGGCAATTCTTACTACCGCTGTGTTCGCGGTGATCGGATTCTTTATTATCGGACTTGTAGCGCCGGCGCAGGTTCAGCTAGTTCAACCCGCTGACAACAAAGTGACTTTGAATTTGACGGACAAACCGAAACAATAGTGACACTTGAACTCCGATCATCGCGGCAGCGTCAGGCGCGCCAAAAGGATAGACGGGGCGTCTTCTTGTTTCGAATCACGTCAACTTGACACATATGCTATAATAGGATTGTCTTTCGGTGGCGGCCAGCCCGCAGCCTGTTCGTTCTTTGACAACCGATCGGTTCTTCGCGTTCCATTTTGGGAATTCGCGTTCGACACTACCCCCTACCCTCGCGCTAACTCCTTTATTCCTCATACTTACGCAAAACAGGGGGAGGGGGGTGGGAGCCTTAGCTCAGCTCCCGCCAGCCACTTCCCGTGCCGCCACAATCGTGTTCACGTGAATCCGCACCGTGTCTTCGACCTTCCGCGCATACCCGCCCGCCAAGGTCGTCGACACCGGCACCCCGCGCTTCCTCGCCTCTTCAAAAACCCGCTTGTCCCGCGTCTTCAATCCGTTCTTCGTCAGCCACAATCCGCCCAACTGGTCCTCGCAAAACGGATCCGCTCCGCCCACGTAAAACACAATGTCCGGCCGGAACACATCGAGCGAATCCTTCACGACCGGCAACAACGCTTCCAGATACTCGTCGTCCTCGACGTGATCCGCCAGATTCAAATCCACATCCGATGGCGGCTTGTGCGCCGGATAGTTGTTCACCTGATGAATCGAAATCGTGAACACGCTTTTGTCGTCGCGAAAAATGTGCGCCGTCCCGTTTCCGTGATGCACATCCGTATCGACGACCATTGCTTTGCGAATCGCTCCATCCGCCTGCAATCGCCGGATCGCCACGGCAACATCGTTGATCGCGCAAAATCCTTCGCCGTGATTCGCATACGCGTGGTGAAAGCCGCCGCCGAGATTGCAGCCAAATCCATCGCGCAGCGCAACTTGCCCCGCCAGAATCGAACCGCCCGCCGCCAGCCACACCGCTGTCGCCAGCTCCGGCGAATAGGGCACTTCCAATTTCATAATCTCGCTCGCCGTCAGCGTTCCCGTCCGCAGTTTGTGAATCCATTCCGCGGTGTGCGCGCGCAGCAAATCTTCATCGCTCGCCTCCGCCGGCTCCACAAAATCCGCCGCTTCGGCAATCTTTTCCTGCAAAAGCATGTGTTGGATCAACCGGAATTTTTGCGAAGGAAAAACGTGCGGCCCGAGATTCAAATCATACTTCGGGTGATAAACGAGCTTGAAAGGCAACATGGAGATATCGCGCGACTAGTTCTCGCGATCGAGAATAAAATCCGGCAGAGTCAGCAGAGCGCGGCCATACTCCGAATCCCGCGCGCCATTAATACATTTCCTCGCCCTCGCCGCATACTCTTGCGCCAGACGCCGCGTCCGGTCCAGCGCGCCAGATTCATTCACCAGCGCCACCAGCCGCTCCGGGCTCACGCTCACAAATTCTTTTTCTTCCAAAACCCGCGCCACCAATTCGCGCGCTTCGCGATGTCCGTTTTCCATCGCATAAATCAGTGGAAGCGTAACTTTTCCTTCTTTCAAATCGCTCAACACCGGCTTTCCGAGTTGCTTCGCCGACGCGGTGAAATCCAGCAAATCGTCCACGAGCTGAAACGCGAGGCCTGCATATTTTCCGTAATCCGCGAGCGCTTCTTCTTCTTCGCCTTCGAGCCCGCCAAGCACTGCGCCCAATCGCGCGCATCCGCTGAACAGGCAAGCCGTCTTGTGCGTCGCGAGTTTCAGCGCATCTTCTTCCGTCACCTCGATGCGTCCGATTTTCGCCAGCTGAATCAACTCGCCCTCGACCATCTTTTGCGTAAGGTCTATCAGGACGTCGAGAATCCGGAAGTTGCGCTCTTCCAGCGCCATCTGGAACGACTGCATGTACAGCCAATCGCCGGCAAGAACGCTCCGATGATTTCCCCAGCGCGAATTCGCCGAAGGACGGCCGCGCCGCGTGTCCGCGCTGTCAATCACATCGTCGTGGATCAGCGTCGCGCTGTGCAGTAGTTCCACGACCGCCGCCAATCGGATCGAGCCTTCCCTGCGCCGCCCCGCGTACCGGTTCGCCAGCAGCAGCAGCGCCGGACGCATTCGCTTGCCCCCGCCACCCAGCAAATAACTCGTAATTTCACTCACCGGCTCAAACGCAGTGGCGCTCTGGCGCATCAGTTCCTGCTCCACCAGCAGCAGGTCCTCGCGCACCAGCTCAAAAATTTCTTTTGCCGTCAGAAGAGCGATTTCTTTTCTCCTGGCTTCCGGTGTCATCTCAGTGGGACTCCGCGGCCGTAGGCACATGCGGCCGGGCAAGACCGAAGAAGCGCCGAAAATTCTCAGAGGTCTTGGCAGCCGCTTCTTCGGTGGTCAAGTTTCTCACACTGCCGAGCATCTTCGCCACTTCCGCGACGTACGCAGATTCGTTTCTTTTGCCGCGGTAGGGCACGGGCGCGAGGTACGGAGCGTCCGTTTCGATCAAAATGTTCTCGATTGGCAGAGCTTTCGCAATGTCGCGCAAATTCTGCGCTTTCGGAAAGGTCGAATTTCCGGCAAAGGAAATCTGGAAGCCGATGTCGATTCCGCGTTTTGCGTCTTCGAGAGTGCTCGAAAAACAGTGCAGGATGCCGCCGAGCCCGCTCGTTGCCCACTCTTCTTCCAGAATTTTCATGCAATCAGGCCACGCATCTCGGCAATGAATCACGATCGGCTTTCTCGCCGACTTCGCAAGTTCCATCTGATCGCGAAAAACTTTCGCCTGCACATCGCGCGGCGAGTGATCGTAAAAATAATCGAGTCCGATCTCGCCCCAAGCAATCACTTTCGGGTGTTTCGCGAGTCGCGCGAGTTCATCGAGATGCGCCTGCGTTACTTCTCTCGCTTCGTGCGGATGAATTCCGACGGTGGTGTAAATCCAATCGTGCTGCTCGGCAAACGGCAGCGCGGCGTCCAGTTTTTCGGGCCCTGGGCCTGTGCCAATCGCGACGAGCGTCGCGACTCCCGCCGCGCGTGCGCGCTCCAGCATCGCGTCGCGGTCCTCTGCGAACTGCGGAAAATCAATGTGGCAATGAGAGTCGATCAATTCCATGGAAAAAAGTTATAAGTCATAAGTTTTCAGTTTTAAGTTTTAAGTGCAAGTAAAACAACATTTCGGAAAAGCCCGCGCAGTTTCCGTCATCTTGTTTTTACTTATAACCCAAGACTGACAACTTACTTCAGGCGCGCGCCGATTTCGACGTCTTCGTCGGGGAACCCGGCGAGGACAGGACGGCCTTCGGGGCCGACGGAAGCGGCAACGATCATTCCGTTCGATTCGACGCCGCGGAGTTTTCGCGGCGCGAGATTTACGACGACGGCGACTTTTCGGCCGATCAATTTTTCCGGTTCGTAAAACTGCGCGATGCCGGCGCAAATCTGGCGAATTTCCGTGCCGATGTCCACGGTGAGTTTCAGCAATTTATCGGCGCCAACGATGCGTTCGGCGGTTTTGATCTGGCCGACACGCATTTCGACTTTGGCGAAATCTTCAATTCCGATTTTCTCCGCAGCAGGAGCTGCCGCTGCGCCGCCCGCTGTTGCCGCGGGTGCGGGAGCAGCCGCCGGTGCGGGTGGTTGCGTCGGATTCAGTTCTTCATTTGCCATCGCTTCGATCCTCTCAATCGCTTCTTGTTTGTCTACTCGCGGAAAAAGTGTTTGGGCTTTTCCGAGTTGCGCGCCGGCGATCAATTGTCCCCAACGCAATCCATCCAACTCCACGGCGGAAACTCTACCGGGCTGACCGAGCAACGTCCACACTTTCGCCGTGCTATCGGGCAAAACAGGATGCGCGAGCACGGTGACGACTCGCAGCAATTCCGCGGTAGTCCAGAGAATGGTCGCTTTGCGTTGCGAGTCGGCTTCGGCATCTCCCAAAGCCCACGGCTGTTCGGAAGTCAAATATTTGTCGGCCGCTGCGATCGCGGCCCAAATCGCTTCGAGCGAACGTGCGAACTCGAAATTCTCGAAGCGATCGAGTGCTTCGCCGATTGATTCACTCGCAACTTTCGCGAGCGCGTCGTCCTGCGGCAAACGCGGACCAGGCTTCGGAATTTTACCGCCGAAATTCTTTTCGATCATCGCGGCAGTGCGGCTCGCCAGGTTTCCCAAACCATTGGCGAGGTCGCTGTTGTAGCGGGTGACGAGGGCGTCGTAACTGAAATTTCCGTCCTGGCCAAAGACAACTTCGCGCATCAAAAAATAGCGCACCGCATCCATGCCGAGCATATTGGCGATGGGGCGCGGCAACACGACGTTCCCTTTGGACTTACTCATCTTGCTTGCGTCCATCAGGAACCAGCCGTGAGCCCAAACTTGTTTTGGAACCGGCAACATCGCAGCCATCAAGAATGCGGGCCAATACACGGAGTGAAACCGGATGATGTCTTTTCCCACGAGATGCAAATCCGCCGGCCAGAATCCGCGCTTTTCGTAATCCGGCCCGCCTACGGCGCTCAGGTACGAAGTGAGCGCGTCAAACCAGACATAGAAAACGTGCGGCTCTTCGCCGGGGACGGGAATGCCCCAGCGAACGGTGGTACGCGTGATGCTGAGATCTTTGAGGCCGCCTTCGACGAAAGAGATGATTTCGTTTTTGCGGGTTTCCGGCTGAATGAATTTCGGATTCTTTTTGTAAAAATCGAGGAGCGGTTTCTGAAACGCGGACAATTTGAAGTAGTAATTTTCCTCGGTGACGGTTTCGGTTGGGCGTCCGCAATCGGGACAATTGTCGCCGGGCTTCGCTTCCGTTACGAATGCGTTGTCGTAAATGCAGTATTGGCCGGTGTAATTCCCTTTGTAGACGTAGCCGTTTTCCTTGCAGAGCTTGAAAAGCCACTGCACGGTGCGGACGTGACGAATGTCCGTGGTGCGAACAAATTCATCGGCGGAAATACCGAGTTCATCCCAAAGAGCTTTCCAGGCGACGGCCATCCTCGCGACGTACTCGGATTCCGGAATGCCGGCTTTTTGCGCGGCGCGTTCGACGTTGACGCCATGCTCGTCGGTGCCGGTTGTCATGACGACATCGTAGCCACGCATGCGCTTGTAACGGCGGATCGCGTCGGCGATCACCGTCGTGTACGTGTGGCCGATGTGGGGCAAGCCGTTCGTGTAGTAGATCGGCGTGGTCAGATAGAATTTTGGTTTTTCGTTGGGCATTGGTCAGTAATAAGTTATCAGTTTTAAGTTGTAAGTGAAAATCGGGGAAAAGCGGTTGTCAGTCGGAGTCGCCACAGTGTAAGGCGTTTAGGCGTTGCCGGCGCCTTCGGAGAAAGGCCTCACCCCTTCAAGGCATGAGTTCCAACTTGGCGGATGGAACGAGGCAAGATTGAAAGTTGATGATGGAATTCGAGTTGGTCGCAGCCAAGAGTGGCTACGCTACAACTTTTCGAAATTGCGTTTTGCTTCGTCCATCACCTGATGCAAGGGGACGTGTTTTTCTTCCGCAAGTTTTTTGCAATCTTCAAATTCGGGAGCGGCATGGCGGATGTGGCCGTTTAGGCGGGAGATTTTTACGCGAACGTCGCCGAATTGAGTGTGGACGTTCACGGACTCGCGCGGAAGCGTGCGACGTTGTGCTCGATAGGTTCTCGCGCCGAAGGTTGTAGTCTCCGTGAAAATCAAGTCCATCAATGCCTGCGTGTCGTGCGGGCGGCAAAGCAAAGTGAGTAAAATTCCCGGACGGTTCTTCTTCATCTGAACGGGAGTTGTATAGACGTCGAGCGCGCCTGCTGCCAACGCTTTTTCCTGGAAATAGCCGTAGATTTGCGGATTCATGTCGTCGAGATTGGCTTCGATGACGGAAATTTCTTCGTCGAATCCGGCGACTGTCTTTTCGGCGGCCTCACCGACCATGATGCGAACGACATTGGGCTGGCCTTCGAGATCGGCGGTGCCCGCGCCATAGCCAATGGCGGAGACGGCCATCGGCGGCTGCGGGCCGAAGAAATCGCATAGAGTTGCAACGATGGCAGCGCCCGTTGGAGTGACCAGCTCTTTTTGAACGCCGTTCGAGTAGGTTGGTTTGCCCTGCAACAATTTCGCAGTGGCGGGGGCGGGTACGGGCAAAACGCCGTGCGCCATTTTCGCAGTGCCGCCGCCGACGTTCAGGGGCGAGCAGGCAAATTGCTCGATGCCAAGCATTTCGAAGCCGATGCAGGCGCCGACGATGTCCACGATGGCGTCGACGGCGCCAACTTCATGGAAATGAATTTTTTCGATGGGCACGTCATGAACGGTGGCTTCCGCTTCGCCGAGTTTGCGAAAAATGGCCGAAGCTTGTTCGCGCACGCGCGGCGAGAGTTTCGATTTCTGCAGAATTTCAAGAATCGCGCTGAGCGAGCGATGTTTGGTCTGGTCTTCTGTTTTAACTTTTACGTAAGTGGAAGACATGCCGTTCTTCCAAACTTTTTCGGAAGAGATCTCCCAACCGGGGACTTCAAGGCCGCGGAGCTGCTCGCGCAAGTGGTCGAGCGAGACGCCGGCGTCGACCAATGCGCCGAGAGTCATGTCGCCGCTGATTCCGCTAAAGCAATCAAAATAAGCAAGTTTCATGAGTTGGTGGTGGGTGAGGGTGCTGCCCCCTCCCGGCACGCTTATCTGGCGTTTACCGGGGTTTATAAGACCCCGCTGCACGGCTGGTGCTACCCACCGTTTTGCAGAGTCGTATTAAGGGCTCGAGTTTCATCGAAGATATCCCGTTGAAGGATGTTACCGGCGTGGCCGCATATCGTCAACAAAACCAAACGCAGGTTATTCGGCGGCGCGGTTGGTGATGGAGACGCGGAACGGCGGTTGGGATTTTTCGGTGGGGTCGATTTCGAAGGTCTGCGAGGTTTTGGCGGGATCGTAGTCGCGCCAGAGCCAGATCATTTCGGCGGGAAATTCGGCAGCGCCGTGGGCGGAATTGTGGGTTCCCTTCCCGAAGCTGAAATGAAAATCGTAGTCTTTGGCCTTGAGCGCGTTGGCCATGCGGAGATTGTTGAGCGGCCAATTGCCATAGCGGAGGTCGAGGTCTTCGGAACCGTCCTGGAGCCAGATGCGGATGTTGCGATGCGATTCACGAAGAATTTTTTCGGGAAAGTCCTGACCGCCATCGGGATTGGAAGGATCTTCTTTCCATTGGATAGAGGAGAAGCTGCCGATCCAGGAGATGACGCGGCCGAATTCGTCCGGGAGTTGCCAAGCGGCGTTGAAGGAGGCGATTCCGCCGGAAGAAAGTCCGGTGATGGCGCGACTGTAGCCGTCTTTGCGGAGATTATATTTTGCGGCGACGGCGGCGAGGATTTCGTCGCGGAGAAAACGCGGATAGCGATCGCTGACGGTGTCATAGAGCGTGCTGCGCATGGAATCTTTCAGGGTGCGATTCCATTTTTCGCCGTACGCTTTGACGAAATTGTGGGTAGGCGTGCCGGGGGAATCGGCGATGTCGCCAGGATTGATGAAGATGCAAATCATGACGGGAATTTTTTTCTGGGCGATGAGATTGTCGATGACGTTGAGCGCGGGATTGTTGCCGTTGCGATCGGTATACCAACCTCCGTCGTTGAAAATCATAACAGCTGCCGGAGTGTCGGATTTGTATTGGGCGGGAACGTAAATCCAGTATTCGCTTTTCATGCCGTCGTAGAGTTTGCTGACATGAGTGAGTTTTTCGGAGAGGGTGCCGAAGGGAACGCCTGGCTGCTGATAAGAGAGCGGCGTGAAGGCAGGGACGTCGAGCTTGCCGCCGAATTTTGCGCCATTGAGAAGATAGTGGAACGAATGGAGTGTGCCGAGAGGTTCGATTTTGGCGACGGCGAACCAGAGGTCAGTGCCAGCGAGGGCTAGCATTTCGGGACCAGGAGCGGCATCGAGGAAAAGCAGCGGTTTGGATGCGGCGCGCGTGGCGAAGAAAAAATCGGAGCCGCGGCCGGACCAGGCAGTCCCCTCTTGCAAATCTTTGGCGTCGAAGGTTGCGGTGATGGCCTCGCGGAGAGACGGGCTTGCAGATTTAGCGAGTTCGATGAGCTGTGGCGCGGTGGATTTTTGGGCGAGAGCGGGCGACACGAGAGCGAGAGACGCAGCGGCGAGAGCGACGGCGGCAACAATTTTCGGGAAGAGCGACATGAAGGCTCCATTGTTTTGACCGGCCTTGCGAATGGCCTTTATACTCGCTGTTCGGTTGAGCGAGGCAAGAAACCACTGTGTATATCACACTGACCAAACGATTGCGCGAGGCGCTGGCGGCCCATATTCAGACGAAGTACGGCGAGGCGCTGGGCGGCGTTGTGCCGAATATTGTGCTGGAGCGGCCGCCGAAGATAGAGATGGGCGAGGCGGCGTCGCCGGTGGCGTTTGAATTGGCGAAGCGGCTGAAGAAGGCGCCGCGGATGCTTGCGCAAGAAATTGCGACGAGTCTGGGGACGGTGGCGGGAATTGCGCGCTTGGAGGTGGCGGGCGCGGGGTATCTGAATGCGTATTTTGATCGAGGGGAGTTTTGGGCGAAAGCGGCGGAAGCGGATAGCCACAGAGTCACAGCGGACACAGAGAAGAAAAAAGAAAAAATTATTGTTGAGCATACGAGCATCAATCCGAATAAGGCGGCGCACATTGGGCATGTGCGGAACGCGGTGCTGGGAGACACGTTTGCGCGGATTCTGCGGCACGCCGGAAATCGCGTGCAGGTGCAGAACTACATCGACAATACGGGCGTGCAAGTGGCGGACGTGGTGATCGGGTTTCTGACGGTGGAACGGCGGACGCCGATTGGCGTCATGCAACTGGCGAGGGAGCCGAAGTTTGATTATTACTGCTGGGATTTGTACGCGCAGACGACGCAATTGCTGGCACAAGACAAAGCGAAGACGGAGAAACATCGCGCAGCGACGCTGAAAGCGATTGAAGAGGGGCGAGGCGAGGATGCGGAAATCGGCCAGATTGTGGCCGACGCAATCGTGGGTTGCCATTTGCGGACAATGGCGCGGATGGGAATCGGCTACGACCTGCTGGCGCGAGAGAGCGAAATTTTACATTTGAAATTTTGGGACACAGCGTTCGAAATGCTGAAGAAGGCCGGAGCGATTGAGCTGGCGACGAGCGGCAAGATGGCCGGGTGCTGGATCATGCCGTGGAAGGAAGAGGCTGAGGAAGGAAAGGATGTAAAAACCGACGCAGCGGGGACCGAGGACACGGAGAGCACGGAAAAGAGTGATGAGCACGAGCAGGACAAGATTATTGTGCGATCAAACGGCGTCGTGACGTACGTCGGGAAAGATATTGCGTACCAGCTGTGGAAGTTTGGATTGCTGGGGAAGGATTTTCGCTATCGAAAGTGGCCGAACACGGCCGCGGGAGAAACGATTTGGGTGACGACGAGCGAAAAGAGCGACGCGGGAGCGCCAGATTTTGCGGAATCGGCGAGCGCCGTTTATAACGTGATCGACACGCGACAGGCGTACGTGCAGGAAGTGGTGGCGGAAGGACTGCGGCGGACGGGATATGGCGCGGCGGCGGAGAAGTCGATTCATTTGTCGTACGCAATGGTGGTGCTGACGCCGCGATGCGCCGCGGAGTTGGGTTACGAACTTTCGCCCGAAGATGCGCGGCGGCCGTTTGTGGACATGAGCGGGCGGAAGGGGCTCGGAGTCAAAGCGGATGATTTGCTGGACAAGCTGGAGGCGGCGACGTTCGCAGAGGTGAATCAGCGGCATGCGGATATGGGAGAGGACTGGCAAAAGCGGACGGCGCATGCGATTGCAGTGGGCGCGTTGCGGTTTTTTCTCCTGAAGTTCACGCGGAATTCGCTGATCGCGTTTGATTTTAGGGATGCGCTGAGTTTTGAGGGCGAGACGGGGCCGTACTGCCAATATGCCGTCGTGCGAATTCGCGGGATTCGGCGGAAGGGCGCAGAGGCTGGCGCGGAAAATGCGGCGCTGGCGGCGGAAACGGTGGCGGCAATTTTGAAGGGCTCGGATGGAAATGATTTGTGGGAATTGATATTGCACGCGGGCGCGCTGGATTACGCGGTCGATGCGGCGATTGGGGCGCAGGAACCGGCGTTTGTGGCGAAGTACGCGTTTCAATTGGCGCAGGCGTTCAATAATTTTTATCACAAGCACCATATTTTGTCGGAAGAGGATGCGCAGAAGCGGGCGTTTTTTCTGGCGTTGTGCGGAACGGTAGAGGCGCAGTTGGTGCGTGCGCTGGATTTGCTGGGGATTGAAGCGCCGGAGAAGATGTAAATGCGCGCGTAAACACGGCCCGCTTCGGAAAGCGGGCACCACAACAACCTCAGAAAAATAAAATCAAGGTTGGGAGGATGTGGCGGTGCGGGCGGCGCGGGGATTTTTGTGCCAGTTGAGGGTGGCGGCGCGGCCCATGCGGAATTTTCCGGCCGCGTCGAGATGAATGTCGTGGATGGCGCCGGTGAAATCGACGGTGATGACGCGAGAGCCGTCTTCCTTTTCAGTGTGCATTTCCATTTTCACTGCGCCCGCAGGTGAAACGTCACCATCGAGAAACATCGTGACGCCGGTGTCTTTTCCCATGGGCCATTTGCCGGTGATTTTGTTTCCGGCAACAGTGCCCTCGCCATGGAAGCAACGCGCGGGTTCGCGCTTGCTCGCTTCGAAACAGACTTGTCCGCCGTAAACACCATCCGACGAACCGGCTGGCAGAGCGGAACTTGCAGCGGCCGGAGGTGTCGCAGGCGCGGCGGGCGCAGGAGTTGATGGAGCGGCCGATGCGGACGCAGGCGCGGGAGCCTTGTGAGCTGAGTCGGAGGCGGGCTTGGAGTTTGCCGGGGCGGATGCAGCGGAAGAGGGCGGTTTCGAGAGGGCGGGTGCCGGATTTGCTGTGGGCGAAGTTGCTGGCGCGGAATCGGAGGCGGCAGCGTGCGGAGTTTGCACGGGAACGGCTGCGGTCTGGCTTGCGGGCGAAACAACTGCTGCCGCGGGTTGAGGCTTGTTGAGAACGAATTTTGCGTACGTCCAGTAACCGCCGCCGAGCAGAACAGCCACTGCGGCAGCGATGCCAATCCATTTGCCAGAACCACCTGAGCTGGCGGGCTTCGGTGTCGGAAGCGTGTGCCCACCTTCGGATTCGAGCACAGAAAAAGTGCGAACTGGCTGGGCGATATTTTTGTACGACTTCTCGCCGAGCGCTTGAAACGTCAGCGAAAGCTTGTTGCGAATCTGGTCGTGGACGCTGCCGGAAATGCAAACACCGCCGGGTTCAGCCGCGGTTTGCAGGCGCGCCGCGACGTTGACGCCATCGCCGAGAAGATCCTGCCCTTGCAACATGACGTCGCCTAAGTTGATGCCGATGCGAAAACGAACCTGGCGATTTGGCGCCAGTTTGTCATTGCGGGTGCGGAGGGCGGTTTGAATATCGGTGGCGCAGCGAACGGCTTCGACGGCACTCGAAAATTCGGCGAGTATGGCATCGCCGGCGGTGTTGAAGATACGGCCGCGATGTGCGGCGACGAGCGATTCGAAGACCTGCTTGTGGCCACGGAACGTGAGCAGCGTGCCTTCTTCGTCTTCGCTCATCAAGCGGCTGAATTCGGCGACGTCGGCCGAAAGGATGGTGGCAAGCTTGCGTTCGAGCGGTTGGGCGTTGGGCTGGTCGGATTCGCCGGGCATTCCGAGCTCCGAGAGTGGATTTGCGGCTGATGATAACACCGGAATTCACGATGAGGAATAAATTGGGCGCAGAGGTGCGTCGAATCGCTCGGCGGTGCCGAGGCGGATCGAGGGGCACGATATATCGTGCCCCTACGTGTGCCGCGATTTAGCGCGCGTGCGATCGACTAGAACGAAGAGACCAGGTGAACCAGTGTGCGAAGGGCCACGCCGGTTGGGCCTTTGGCGAGCCAGGGCTTGGCGTCGTCGTTCCAAGCGGTACCAGCGATGTCGAGGTGAATCCACGGGGTGTCGCCAGCAAATTCGCGGATGAACCACGCACCGGTGATGGAGCCGCCGCCCTTGCCGCTGCCGATGTTTTGAATGTCGGCGAAACTTCCCTTGATGAATTCGCGGTATTCGTCGTCCATGGGAAGTTGCCACATTTTTTCGCCCGTGGCTTTGGCAGAGGCGAGAAGCTTGTCGGTCCATGCTTGATCCGAGCCGAAGACGCCGACGTTGACGTTGGCAAGCGCAACGACGATGGCGCCAGTGAGTGTGGCGGCGTCAACGATATGCGTGACACCGAGTTGCCGGGCGTAATGGACGGCGTCGGCAAGAATGAGGCGGCCTTCGGCGTCGGTGTTCAGAACCTCGATGGTTTTGCCGGACATGGCGGTCTGAATGTCGCCAGGCTTTTGCGCTTTGCCACCCACCATGTTTTCCGTAGCGGGAACGCAGCAGATCACTTTGACATTCGGTTTCAGCGCGGCGAGAGCGCGCATAACGCCGAGCATCGTGGCGCCGCCGGCCATGTCGTACTTCATTTTTTCCATGCCGTCGGCGGGTTTGATGGAAACGCCACCGGTATCGAACGTGACGGCTTTGCCGACGAGGCCGATCACCGGAGCACCGGGCTTGGCATTTGCGGGAGTGTAGGTGACGACGATGAAGCGCGGCGGTTCAGCGCTGCCTTGTGCGACGCTGAGCAGCGCGCCCATCTTCAGATCGGCGATTTTCTTTTCATCGAAAACTTCGACGGCGAGGCCCGCTTCTTTGGCCATGGCTTCTGCTTTTTCGGCGAGAACACGCGGAGTGAGCTTATTCGAAGGTTCATTCACCAAGTCGCGCGCGAAATTTTGCGATTCGGCGATGACGCGGCCGCGCGCGATTCCCTTTTGAACGTCCGCGGCGGCGTTTTCGGGGAAGCCGACGAACAAGACGGTTTCGATCTTCTTCTCTTTTTTGTCGGTCTTGTATTTGTCGGTTTCAAAGTCGGCGGTCAGCAGGCCTTCGACGATGGCTTGCGAGCCGTCTTCGGGAGGCAAAGTACCGCCCGCTAGGAACGCGAAATTTTTGACGGACTTGCCCTTGAGCGAACGAAGGGCAGCTCCCGCAACTTTGCGGAGAGTTGCGACGTTGAACTGGTCCTTCTTCCCTGCGCCGACGAGCAGCAATCGAGCAGCTTTCAGTCCGGCGGGCGCGTGGATCAACGTAAATTCGAGCGTCTTGCCAGTAAGTTCGGCGCCTGTAGCCAGCCTCTTCAGCAGGCCTCCGGTCAATTGATCCAGTTCCGCGGCACGGCCCTGAATCGGGTCGTCCCCTTCAAAGACGGGCGTGACGAGAGCCTCGGTTTCGAGCGAAGCGTACGGCCTGGTGTCCAACGTGATTTGCATGATGAATTTATCGCCTCCGGTTTCGGTATAAAGCTTGTTCGGCTTCCCTGCGGGCTTCTTTGGTGCGCTCGTCCTGACGCCGGTCCCACTGCTTCTTGCCTTGCGCCAGAGCAATTTCGCACTTCGCGATGCCATCGCGGAAGTAAATTTTTATGGGGATGACGGTCAATCCCTTGGATTGGGTCTTGGTCGCCAGTTTGTGGAGCTCGTTTTTATGGAGCAGTAACTTGCGGCTACCCAAGGGTTCATGATTCCACGGGCCGCCCGGCATATATTGGGCGATGTGAGCATTGACGAGCCAAGCGCCGTTGGATTTGAAGTCCACATAGGCGTCGCGAATATTCGCCTTTCCTTCGCGAAGGGCTTTGACTTCGGTGCCATGAAGCACGAGTCCCGCTTCTAAACGCTCGAGAAGATGGTAGTTGTAGCCCGCGGCGCGATTTTGCGCCACGATCTGTTCCTGGGGCTTGTCTGACTTTTTAGCTGGCTTTGCCACAGCCTTTCACTATAGCTACGGGATGTTGCCCGATGCAAGACAGCCAACCCCTGGAATGTTGTTGCACCTCTAAGCCAATGCTAGACTCAAAGCCGACCTGTGTTGAGGCAACGGAGAAGAAATGCGCCGCTGGGGGAATATAGTTCTGTGTGTGGGAATCGGCCTGGTGGCCGCCGGCTGCCCAAAAGGCGGCAGTGAATATGGTCAAGCGCGCAAAGCGGAAAACCTGCAGGACCTCGACACCGCCCTCCAGTATTACCAAAAAGCTTACAATTCCGACCCGAGAAACGCGGCCTACCGGATCAAGTTGAACCAGATTCGGTTTGAGGCGAGCTCTTTCCACGTAAAACAGGGGCAAAAGCTGCGGGAAAAGGGCGATTTGCAGAACGCCATCGCGGAATTTCAGCGCGCGGCCACTATCGATCCGACGAATGACGCGGCGAACCAGGAAGTCGGCAAGACGCTGCAATTGATCGCGGACAAGAATCGGCAGACGGACGCAGCAGCAGGTGAGAGCGAAGCCGATAGTTCGGCGTACGCGGCGGCGCCGCCGGAACTGAAGCCGCTTTCGAACAACCCGATTAATTTGAAAGCGTCCGATGACGCAAAGGTGATTTTCACGACGATTGGGAAATTGGCCGGGGTCGGTGTGATTTTCGACACGGACTTTGCGGCAAGGCGCATTTCAGTGGACTTCAATAACATCACGCTGGAACAGGCGCTGGCTTTGGCGTGTATTCAGAGCAAGGCGTTCTGGAAGCCGGTGACCGAGAATACGATTTTCGTAATTCAGGACACGGCGCAGAAGCACCGCGACTACGACGAAACGGTCGTGAAGACTTTTTATCTTTCCAATATTACGCAGCCGCAGGATTTGACGGATATTGCGAACGGGTTGCGGCAAGTAGCGGAAATCAAAAAAATTCAGCAGCTGAACTCGCAGAACGCGATTATCGTTCGGGATACGCCGGACAAGATTGCGATCGCAGAAAAATTGATCAACGATATCGATAAGGCCCGGCCTGAAGTGGTGGTCCAGGTTGAAGTTTTATCTGCCAGCACAGAACGGCTCCGCGATTTGGGAGTGAACCCGGGGCAATCGGCCTCGATCGCGTTCAATCCGCCGACGACGACCACGAACAATAACAGCGTATCGGGAACCGGCACTGGCACGACTACGAACAATGCCCTTCCCCTTAAAGGTTTTCACTTTTCGACGGCGGACTATAGCGTGACGCTGCCGGGCGCAACGGCCAATTTTATTTTGACGGACACGGCAACGAAAATTATTCAGAACCCGGAGCTGAGGTCGGTCGACGGCCAACCGGCGAAGCTGCGCATTGGCAGTCGCGTGCCAATCGCGACGGGCAGCTTCCAGGCGGGCGTCGGCGTGGGAACCACCGCGGTGAACCCGCTGGTGAACACGCAATTTACGTATTTGGACGTCGGCGTGAACATCGACATTACGCCGCACGTGCACCCGAATCATGAAGTGAGCATGAAGGTATCGATTGAAGTTTCGCAGGTAACCGGCCAGCAAGCGATTGGCGGAATTCAACAACCGATTATCGGCCAGCAGAAGTTCGATCAGGACATTCGATTGCGCGAAGGCGAAGTGAGCATCCTTGGCGGATTGTTCCAGCAGATCGACTCGGCGACATTGAACGGAATTCCGGGATTGAGCCAGATCCCACTGATGCAGTATTTAACGTCGGATAAAAAGAAAGACCATCAGGAGAATGACGTCCTGGTCGTGCTGATTCCGCGCATTGTGCGTTTGCCGGACTGGACGAAAGCGAATCTCCGAACGATCGCCGCCGGCTCAGAGCAAGTTGTGCAAGTGCGGAAGGAAAGCGAAATCCGTACACCGGCTCCGGCACCAGCGGTGCAACCAACGCAGCAACCGACGACGCCGAACGCGGTTCCCAACAATGGCGCAGCAAATCCGATGACGGCGATGCCGGCGGGACCGGGAGTGGCTCCCGCAAATGGTGCTCCGACGGCAGACGCGGGAAATGCCTCGCGAGTCCGCTTCGAGCCCGGCGTGGTGAATTTGAAGGTCGGACAAACAGCGGTCGTGGCGATCGCGGTGGATAACGTCACCGACCTTTTCAATATTCCGATGATGCTGCAGTTCGACCCGAACCTCATCAGCGTGGAAGATGTCCAGCATGGCGCGTTTCTCTCCGGCGGAAACCAGGAGATTGCCATCGTGCAGCGCGTGGATACCGAGCACGGCCAGGCGATCATTTCCGCGACGCGGCAGCCAAACACGCCCGGGGTGAGCGGCAGTGGCACGCTGCTGGGCCTCGTGATTCGCGGAAAAGCTTCCGGCGCCGCGAAGATTTCCATCGTGCAGGTAAATGCGCGCGACTCGCAGAACAAGGTCATCCCGCTGGTAACCGGCGAGGCAACAGTTCAGGTACAACCGTAGTCCAATTCTGTGAGAGCCTGAAATGCAGGCCGCAGGCATGAGCACACGAATCACAATTGGAATGAGGGCTAAGCGCACAGAATCCGGCATGACTCTGCTGGAGCTAATTATCGCCTGCGCAATCTTGCTGATTCTGGCGGGGGCGGCGCTGCCGATTGCGCGGCGTTCCATCCGGTATCAGAAAGAAGCGGAGCTCCGGCGCGATCTGCGCGAAATGAAAGACTCAATTGACCGATACAAGGACGCGGCGGACAAGAATTTGATTCGAGTCGAAGTCGGCAGCGAAGGATATCCGCCGGATTTGGAGACGCTGGTGAACGGCGTGAATGTCGGCGCGACTTCGGACAAAAAGGTACGATTTTTGCGTTCGATTCCGATCGATCCGATGACGGGACAGAAAGACTGGGGCAAGCGCTGCGTTTCGGACGATACGGACTCGACGAGCTGGTGCGGCAAAAACGTTTTTGACGTCTATTCGAACTCGCATGACACGGGAACCGATGGACGACCATATTCGGAATGGTGATGGCTATGAACAGTCGCTCGCGGAGACAAAGCGGATTCACGCTTCTCGAATTGATGATCGTGATTACGATCATCTTCATTTTGATCGGCATGGCGGCTGGCCGTTATGACCGCGCGGTACAGCGCGCGCGCGAAGCGGCGCTGCACACGGACCTGCAAACGATGCGGAATGCCATCGACAATTTTACTCTCGACAAACAGGCTGCCCCGCAGTCGCTCGACGACTTAAAAAACGGCGGCTACATCCGTGAAGTGCCAACCGATCCCATCACGCAAGCGAAGGACTGGGTGCTCGATTTTGAAGACGTGGCGCTGAGCCCGACGCAGAGCGGCACCGGCATCACGAACGTACATTCAGCCTCAGCGCTCGTCTCGCCGTTTGAAAACACGCCGTACAACACCTGGTAGACGGCGCGTCGCGTTTCATCCGTGAAAGAGTTTCGTCCACAATTTCAATCTTAGGGTCAGTGTGGCGCGTCTGGTGTGGCGTTGCCTAGCTCAAGACCCAACTTCCCGTTTCTCCCATCGAATTGTACCGAAGCTGTACCGAGCCGTTGTCACACGTCTCTTGTAGGCGCGCGGTTCTGTGGCTATATCCTGCTACCCGCTGTCAGGCGATACTGATACACTCAACCGCACACTGGATCAAGACAATCCAGACACAGCCTTGTCGCGACGCTGACGCTGTTCAGCGTCGCGGGAGCGCAAACGACAATCCAGCTTCCCACTGGCTTCCCCGTCGGAATTGATGTCATCTCCTCTGCCCATTGGCGAAACTATGAAACGACTCTTGCTTGATAGAACGATCCTCACGGCGATTTCAATACTTATCCCCGGTATCGCTTTGTCCCAAAACCCAGCACCACTCGTCATTGCACGGGAAGGGTATGTTTATGCGGGGGGTAGATACTCGACCGTGAATGGTCAGCAGGAAATGAGCGGACAACTTTATGCTGAGTACCAAATCCCAGCAAAGCTTCTCCATCCTTATCCCATCGTCATGGTTCATGGTGCCGGAAGTTCTGGAGTCAATTTTATCGGCACGCCAGACGGTCGCGAAGGATGGGCGCAGTTCTTCCTGCGGGAGGGTTACGCGGTCTACGTCGTCGATCAACCGGGACGTGGCAGGGCTGCCTATGTAGCAAACGTCTACGGATCGCAGTCACCTGTCGAACCCCCGGAATCGTTTCAACAACGCCTTACCCGGAGCGAAGACTACAATCTTTGGCCCCAAGCGCACCTACATACGCAGTGGCCCGGCACGGGGAAAGCCGGCGATCCAAGTTTTGATGAATTTTATGCTTCGCGCATCCCCATGGTCTCTGACCTTGCGTTGCAACAGGTCTTGAACCGCGACGCAATCATTGCGTTGCTGGCAAAGATCGGTCCCGCAATTCTGCTGACACACTCACAGGCTGGTGCATTCGGCTGGCCCGTAGCTGACGCGAGACCAGATTTGGTAAAGGCGATTGTAGCGGTTGAGCCGAGCGGTCCGCCCTTTTTCGACGTACAGGACGTCGGTGCGCCAGAATGGTTCAGGTACGGCACATCCCTTGCCCGTCCGTGGGGCATTACCGCTGACCCGCTTACCTACTCAGCTGCAGTCGCCAGTGCATCCGACCTTCGAATCACGCAGCAGGAGAAGCCTGACTCTCCAGAACTTTGCCGCTGCTGGCTGCAAAAAGAACCGGCTCGAAAGCTTTCCAATCTACAAGAAATTCCAATCCTGATCATGACATCGGAAGCGTCATACCACGCGCCCTACGATCATTGCACGGTGCATTTTCTTGAGCAGGCTGGAGTTCATCCGACGTGGATCAAGTTGGCTGACGTCGGAATCCACGGCAACGGGCACAACATGATGCTGGAGAAAAACAGCTTGGAAGTCGCTGCTGTTCTGTCCCACTGGCTTGCCAAGGCGGTGGCGAACGACGCCGACCACTAGGACTAGATCCCGGTCGGCAAGCAGAAACGACGACCGAGGGACTTACCCTTTGCACGGAGGGCGGTGTAAGTGACTGTGGTTCGAAGGTTCGCCCATCAGCCTCGTCAATCTCGTGAATCGTGCAGATGTCGGGTGGTTGAGGGAGGACGCAGCTTTCGCATCTCTTTGGAATCGGGAGGGTCTGTTCGTCGTTGGCGAGTTCGTCAGAAAGAAACTGCAGAGCGACGTGAACCCAACTTCCGGTCTGTACCGATTGTACCGAAAAAGAAAAAGAGGCGACTG
>Ga0070734_10000428_pt1 | contig 90910 bp, 76 predicted proteins | sample Coa_R1_8_FD_66444 | JGI IMG/M metagenome (GOLD analysis project Ga0070734, IMG submission 66444) | Surface soil microbial communities from Centralia Pennsylvania, which are recovering from an underground coalmine fire - Coalmine... | ecosystem: Environmental > Terrestrial > Soil > Unclassified ...
GTAGAAGAAAAGGCTCGCGCCGATGAGGCCCTTGCCGGCGCCGACGGTGAGGAAGGCCTTCGAGAATTCCGGGTCCGCGATGGATTTTCGCGCGTGCTGGTCGTTCTGGAAAATGCCCGGCGCGCTCGGCAGCTCGAAACGCTGGTCCACGCCGACCAGAAATTCCGGCGGGCCGACCCATACCTGGATCGAACCAAGCTGGGTGGCTTCGATCATGCGCGGAATGGCGCCGAGCTGGCTCGCCGGATAGATCTCCGTCTTGATGCGGCCCCCGGCGCTTTTCTCCAGTATGGCGGCAAAGCGCTTCAACCACTCGTGCTGGGAGTCGTTGAGGGTCGCGGTGGCGAGCTTGACGGTCATCGCCTTGTCCTGCGCCGCCGCGTTGCCCGCCGCGAGTGCGGCCGCAACAAGGAACGCGCCCGCCCGCAAGGCTGGTCGCGCGACCGTAGAAAAACGCATCCTCATCGATGTCCTCCCCGTGATGCGGCAGTCTAGCGGCGCCGCGCGCCGGTGCAAAGCAACCGTCTTGTCGCGGTGTGCCGTCTCGATTCGTCCCGCGGCCGGGGTGCTGCGACGCTCAACGCCTACATGGCAGGAGTGTGGTTTCGGCCCTGGCGCAACGCATGGGGCTCGACTAACATCTCCAAACAATCGAAAGACAATTCGCATTACGACAATTGGCAATGGGAGGAGTTGTATGCCCACAACCGGAAGGCTTGCCGTTCTGGCGTCGGTCGGTCTCGTGTCGGTCGGTTTTGCTTCGTTTGGCCCCGTGCGCGCGGCTGAGGTGACCTATGAGCGGTTGCTGAATGCTCCCAATGAGCCGGAAAACTGGCTCATGGTGCACCGCGACTACAACAATTCGCGCCACTCGCCGCTGTCGGTGATCAACACCACCAACGCCAAGGACCTCAAGCCGAAGTTCATCTTCTCGATTGGCGGCATGGCGACCGGCGGCAGCACGCTGCGCGGCAAGGAGGAGGCGACCCCGCTGGTGGACGACGGCTTCATGTACGTCAACGACACCTGGGCGCGGGTCATGAAATTCGACGTCCGCAGCGGCGACGGAGCTGTGCCGCTGTGGCGGTACGATCCCAAGCTCAAGCAGTCGCGAACCCAGCGCGGCATGGCCATGTACGGCAACAAAATTTTCATCGCTACCAACGATATGCGCATGATCGCGTTGAACCGCGACAATGGCGAGGTGATCTGGGAGGTGGACGCCAAGGCGCCGACCGATCCCGCCACCGGCACGCCGTCGCCCAAGACCCAGGGCTTCACGGGCGCCCCGGTGGTTATCAAGACAAAGGCAGGGCGGGAACTGGTGCTGCAGGGCGAGAGCACCGGCGGCCAGCTCGGCACCCGCAGCTGGATCGGCGCCTGGGACGTGAACGACGGCAAGCTCGCCTGGCGCACCTTCACGATTCCGGCCCCGGGCGAGCCCGGCTCCGAGACGTGGAAGGACAATCACAACGCCTGGCGCGTCGGCGGCGGCGGCGTATGGCAGTCGGCGTCCTACGACCCGGCGACCAATCTGCTTTTCTACGGTACCGGCGACGCCTTCCCGAGCTTCGATCCGCAGTTCCGGCCGGGCGATAACCTCTATACGGCCTCGACCATCGCGCTCGATGCCGATACCGGCAAGATCACGTGGTACTTCCAGGAGACCCCGAACGAGCACTGGGACTTCGACACGCCGAGCCCCAAGATGCTCTATGACGTCAACATCAACGGCGAGACCCGCAAGGTCGTCGCCAACTTCTCGCGCAACGGCTACTACTACACGCTCGACCGCAACAACGGGCAGTTCCTGCGCGCCGACCAGTACCAGGAGAAGATCACCTGGACGAAAGGCATCGACCCTAAGACCGGCAAGCCACTCGACTACAACCCGGCCACGCCCGTGCAGGTCTATGCCGGCGTCGGCGTGATGCGCGAGAAGCCTGGCCAGGAGTCGTGCCCATGGTGGAACGGCGCTCCGACTTTCTTCCCGCCGACGCTCGATGCCAAGCGCATGATCGCCTATGTGGCGGGCGCTGAGGGGTGCATCTCCAGCACCACCGTCAAGACGCCGATGGACGAGAAGAAGGATTACGTCGGGCTGCCGCCATGCTGCACCGAGCAGGGCCGCGTCACGGCGCATGGCGCGCTGTGGGCAATGGACCTGCGCACCGGCAAGGTCGTCAACAAGGCGACGTTCCAGCCGCCGACCGAGTCCGGCATGCTCAGCACTGATGGCGGCCTGCTCTTTACCGGCCACATGACCGGGAAGTTCGCCGCCTACGACGCCGAGACCCTCAAGGAGGTCTACAGCTTCAGCCTCGGCACGCCGATCACAGCGCCGCCAATGACCTACAGTGTCAACGGCAAGCAGTACATCGCGGTTGTGGCCGGCGGCGCCGTCGGGGTCAGGGGTGCCGGTCTCTATCAACCGAGCGCGTTCGTCGCCGTGTTCGGCCTTTGAGAGCTGGCCAGGGTGATTGGAACATTAGGGGGAGCGACATCGCTCCCCCTTTTTCGAGGGCCGCAGGACGAATTGGCGAAGCGTAATCCGTCGGCGCATGGCGCAATACGCTTCGCTATTGCGCCCTACGTCTCCCAGATTCGTTGCAGGAGGGTCGCGATCATGCGCGGTACACTGCTTTCCATCAGCATCATCGTTGCGACGTGGCTCGCCGGCAGCGCGGCGCAGGCGCAGGACCTGCCGCCCAAGATCTGGGACATCAAGCTCGGCATCCCGATCAGCCAATTGCCGCTCAAGGACTTCGTTGATCCGGCATGCGGCACCAATGGCGGACCGCCGGCGCGCGTGCTCAAAGGCTTCGAGGAGTTTGCGATGTGCCCGGTGGAGGCGGCGACCGGGCTGCACGAGGTCTGGTTCCGCTACGATGACGAAATGGAATATATCGGGCGCGCGCGGCGCTCCGGGGTGTTGATCCGGCAGTATCAAGCCAATTCCCTCGCCGGGCAACCGATCATCACCTCGCTGTTGATCGACGATGCCGGCCTGGTGCAAGGCTATCGCATCGTCAATGATCCGCGCGTGGAGGGCAGTACCCGCATCGACGCGTTCAACCTGGCGGATCTGTTCAAGGGCATTGCCGGCATGGGAATCCCGTGCACGGATTTGCCGCCCGCGGAAGGCGAGCGGCCGGTCGACGACATCTTCGTCAAGGAGATCTGCGAGCTCAAGAGCGACGACAAGGTCACGCGCGTAGAGTCGCGTCGCTATTACAAGCCCGGGCAATATGCGGTCGACCCGAACGAAAATCGCCTGACCGAAAACCAGTTCGAGAGCTCGGCCCGGATCGAGGTCTACCATCCGCCGCGCAAGGCGCCGTAATCTGCGACCTCATCCTGAGGGCGGCCGAAGGCCGCGTCTCGAAGGATGGCCGCGGGCTCGGCAGTGCCGCTGGCCATCCTTCGAGACGCCGTGCTACGCGCGGCTCCTCAGGATAAGGGCCTTTTCCTTGCCGCTGGCATGACACCGCCGAGAGCAATGGAACTATCAGGGCTTTGCCGAGCAATCGCCGAACATCAATTCTTCACGGATGAATCGTGTTGTCCGGCATCATGGCGCCGGTGAAATTCGTGCCGGCCTGGTTGGTGTTGCCGAGATTGGCTGAGCGCAATACGGCGTGGCTGAGGTCGGCGCCGCTCAGATTGGCGCCGCTGAGGTCGGCAAGATAGAAGACGGATTCGCCGAATTGGGCGCCCGAGAGGTTGGCGTCGCGCAGGTTCGCCTGGGTGAACTCGGTGCTGTTTGCCGCCGCGCCGCTCAGGTTGACGCGCAGCATGCGGCCCTGATGCAGGTTGGCCCCATTGAGCGTGGCGTTCGAGAAGTTCGCTTCGTTGAGCAGCGCGGCCTCAAGATCGGCCTCAGTGAGGATCGCGCGGTCGAGCCGGCCGCCGAGGAGGCGGATGCTGCCCATCAGCGCCTCGGTGAGGTTGGCGCGGGAAAAATTGGCGCGGCTCGCATCCGCTTCGAACAGCATGGCATTGGCGAGCTTGGCATTTGAGAAGTCCGCCTGGATGAGGTCGGTCTTGTTCAGGTTGGCGCCGGTGAGGTCGGCATTGGAAAGGTTAGCGCCGCGCAGCACCGCCCGGTGAAAGCTCGCGCCCGCGAGATTGGCCCCACTCAGGTTGGCGCCCGTAAGGTTGCGCCGCTTGAGGCTGGCGCCCGCCAGGTTGCAGCCCGGGCAGTCCTTCGTCTGGCCCGCGAGGAATGCGGCGGGATCGGCCGATTGCGCTGAGGCCCGGTGAACCGGGGCGCCGGCGCAAAGCATGGAGGCGAGGACGGCGGCGAGCGGCAAGGCGGGGCGCATGGCGGAAAATCCGTTCGCTAAAATCGTTGCGATTAGGATAGTAACGCCGCTTCGAAGGCGCTGGCAATTGCCGGTCTGCTCTTGCCGGCTTTTAAAGCATCCCCGATCACCACGATTTTTTGGCCGGGTCGGGCGATGCGGCGCGCGGCCTCGCCGCTGGGCCGCCGTGCGTTGTGATAAAGCCAGTCGCGGAATCTCTCCGTCGCGAAAATCCGGCGCAAGATCGGCAACCGTCCGACACCGCGGTCGAGGAGCAGGTCTGCCAGTTTACCGAGGCCGAAGCGATAGCGTGCGCCGGTCGCGATCACGATGCGGTCGTAGTTTGCGAGCGGCTCCGGCGTCTCGATAACGTCGACGCCGTAGAGGAAGATGACACCCTTGTGCGCGCAGGCCGACGCCATGTCCTCGATATAGCGGTCGAATGAGGCTTGATCCGCGACGACCTCTTGAAACAACGGCGCCTTGCCGACGCGGCGGAATGCGCCGCCCGGTGTGGCTTCGCGCTCGAACACCGTGACCCTGTTGTTTGCAGCGACGAGGGACGCATAGGTCAATCCGGCAGGCCCCGCCCCGATGACCGCGATCTGCTCGTTCTGCGGCGGCTTAGCTGCCGCGAGGCGGGTCTCGTCACCGGCCGCAGCGTTGACGACGCAGCGCAATTGCGTTCCGCCGCGCATCTCATTCACGCAGGTGTTGCACGCGAGGCACGGCCGCGGTGGCTCGCCGCGGGCGACCTTGGCGACCCAGTCGGGATCGGCGATCAGCGGACGCCCGAGCGCCACGAAATCGGCCTTGCCTGTGCTGATCGCGTCCGCTGCGATCGCCGGATCGCCGAGCCGACCGACCGTGATGACCGGCACCGCGACTTCTCGCTTTATCTCTGCCGCGTAGGCCAGGAACGTGGCTGCTGGATATTCCATCGGGGGGATCATGCGCGCCGCCGACGGCAGCGAACGATAATGGCCGGCCGCGATGTGCAGCGCATCCGCGCCCGCCTGTGCGGCCCGGATCGCGACCTCTCGGCCTTCCGCAAACGTCAGGCCCTCCGGGAAATAGTCTTCGACCGAGACCCGGAAGATCACCGGAATGCGGACCGCAGCTTTGACGGCCGCAAGCACCTCAAGACCGAAGCGCGCCCGATTTTCCAGTGAACCTCCGTAGGCGTCGGTGCGGCGGTTCTCGAACGGGTTGAGGAATTGCGAAATCAGATAGCCGTGAGCGGCATGAATCTCGACGCAGTCGAATCCGGCGGTCTCAGCCCGCACCGCGGCTGCCGCGAAGCCCGCGATGGTGAACCCGATGTCATCGAGCGTCATCTCCATGGGGATGATGGTCTCGTTGGTGACCTCGAACACGGGATGCGGAACCGCCGAAGGGGCGACCGGCGTTTCGCCGCAGATGTCCATGCGCGTGTGGCCACCGCCGTGGCCGAGCTGGATCGATGCCTTGGCGCCGCCCTGGTGGATAGCGGCGGTGAGCCGCGCCAGGCCGCGCAGGAAGCGATCGTCATAGATGCCGAGCTCACGGCGACGGTGCCGGCCCGCGCGGGTCGGTGACGCCATCTCCACGGTGATGAGACCGACCCCGCCGCGCACGCGCGCCATGTAGTAATCGACGATGTGCTCAGTGACGAAGCCGTGCTCGTCGGCGAGCCGGGTCGTCATCGGGGGCATCACGATGCGATTTTTGATCTCGACAGTGCCAATGCGCCCAGGCGTCAGGAGGACGTTGGTCTCGCTCATAGCGTCGGAACTTCGCCGCCGTCCATGTCGATGGTGGCGCCGTGCAGCCACCGTCCGCGCTGCGACACGATGAAGGCGATGAGGTCGGCAATATCCTGAGGCGTGCCGAAGCGGGTGACGTTGATGTCTTGGCGGTGCCACTCGCGCACCTCGGCTTCGCTCTTGCCGGTGCGTTCCATATCGGCCCTGATGCGACGCCAGAACCGCTCGGTTTCCACGTAGCTCGGGTGGATGGTGTTGACCTGCACCTGGTCGGTCTTGCCGAGATCCGCGAGCGCCTTGGCGAACGCCGCGCAAGCCGCGTTCACCGAGCTGCCGATCGTGAAGGCCGCAATCGGAATGCGTCCGCTGGTGCCTCCGATGGTAATGAGCGAGCCGCGGGCCTCGCGCAAAAGCGGCCAGGCGGCGCGGGACAGCCGCACATGGGCGAAGAATTTCAGCGCGTAGCCGTCCGCCCAGTCCGCGTCGGTGAGGGCGAGAAAATCTCCGCGCTTGGTGGTGCCGGCATTGTTGACCAGGATGTCCAGCCGGCCGAACGCCTCCCTAACGGCGGCGATGACGGCTGTGGGTGCCTTCTCGTCGCGCAGGTCGAGCGCGAGGTATTTGGCCGTGCGGCCCTGCGCTTCGACGCCCGCCGCCACTTCGCGCAACGCAGCTTCGTCGCGCCCGGTGAGCATCAGGTCGCAGCCCTCCTGCGCGAGCGTGAGCGCGACGCCGCGCCCGATGCCACGGCTCGAGCCCGTCACCAGTGCGACCTTTCCGGTTAGTCCGAGGTCCATGCGTCTTTGCTCCAGGGGAAATCACGCGGATTTCATCCTCGATTGCCGTCTGCGTGGCAAGGGGCGGGCGCCGGTAGTGGCGCGAGGGTGGGTTCGCTTAGCCTACCATCATGTGGGTGATGACCACGGAGAACCACCCGCCGGCCTCCGTGAGGTCATGCCGCCGTCCGCCGCAATGCACCCGCTGCCATCATCTCATCGTGCAGGGCAATTGAGTCGAGATCAAATCCGTTGGGCCAAGTAAGCACACCAATTTGCAGAAATACCCGCGCGAAATATTTTGGATTCCTAAGGGGCTCAACCATCGACCCTTTCTCCGCAATGACATGAGAGAAATCCCATTCGCCCTCGGTCTCGTCCGAAAAGTGGAGGTAGAGGCGAAAGCGACCGAGCTTTTTGATTTTCAGCACCTTAATGATCTCAATCATTCGCCTTCGTCCGGACCCGGAACCACTTGGAACGGTTCGCGACTGCGTCCCCGCCGCCAATTTTCCAGCAGCTGTCGTTTTCGAAGCAAGACCCATCGGCGCACCATTCTCAGCGCATTCGGAGGCAGTCTGCCGCCGATAACCTGACCTGACTCGATCGCAATAAGAGCTTCAAAACCCTGGTATATCGCATGGATGTGGGGCGGTGCATGATCACGCCAATACATCTGGATGATGATACCGTAGAATATTGCGATGGTCGGCATGGCCGGCCGGGCTGCCACTTCATGCCGCCAACGCCGCGAGTATCCGTGCCCAGCTGCGCGTGCCTTTGTGGAAGCTCGTCAGATCGTACTTCTCATTCGGCGAATGGACGCGGTCGTCGTCCAGACCGAAGCCGATCAGCAGCGTGTCGATCCCAATGAGCCGCTTGAAATCCGCAACGATCGGAATCGAGCCCCCGGAGCCGATCAGCACCGCCTCCTTGCCCCATTCCTGGGTGAGCGCCGCGCGTGCTTCGGCAAGCTGGGGCAGATTCCAATCGAGCGTGACCGGCGGGGCGCCCGTATGGTCGATGAATTCGGCGGTGCAGTCGGCGGGCAGGCGTGCACGTACGAATGCGCGGAATGCGTCGCGAATTTTTGCCGGATCCTGCTTGCCCACCAGGCGGAACGAGATTTTGGCGGAAGCTTCGGCCGGGATCACGGTTTTCGCACCCGGGCCCGTATAGCCGCCCGAAATGCCGTTCACGTCGCATGTCGGCCGAGAAAAAATCTGCTCGATGACGAGGCGGCCCTTCTCTCCGGCGGACACCGCAAGGCCGACCTGACCGAGAAATTTTTCTGGCGTCATGCCGAGCGCGGTCCACGAGCGCTTCACGTCGTCGGGCAACTCGGGGACGTCATCATAGAATCCCGGAATGGTGATCCGGCCATTATCGTCATGGATCGCGGCGATGATCTTAGCGAGCACCCGGATCGGGTTCTGCGCCGCCCCGCCGAACAGGCCGGAATGGAGGTCGCGGTCCGCCGCCTTGATCTTGACTTCCTGATACACGAGACCGCGCAGCGCGGTGGTGATGGCGGGCGTCGCCGGGTCCCACATGCCGGTATCGCAAACGAGCGCGATATCCCCTGCAAGATCGGCTTTATGCGCCTCGATCCAGCCGGGCAGATGCTTGGAACCGCACTCTTCCTCGCCTTCGATGACGAAAGTGACGTCGACCGGGATCGAGCCCGTGACGGATTTCCAGGCCCGGCATGCCTCGATGAAGGTCATGACCTGCCCCTTATCGTCGCAGGCGCCGCGCGCTACGATCGCCTTGCGTCCGTCCGGCAGCGTCGCGATGCGCGGCTCAAACGGCGATGTCTCCCACAGATCAACGGGATCGACCGGCTGCACATCATAGTGACCATAGAAGATGACGCGTTTGCGCCGGCCGTTTCCCGAAAACGTGCCTTTGGCAAACACCACCGGATGTCCTTCGGTCGGATGAACCTCGGCGGCGACATCGAGCGTCGAGAGATCGGCTGCGACGCTGAAAGCTGCCGCGCGACAGTCGTCCGCATAAGCCGGGTCGGTGGAAATCGATTTGATCGACAGCAACTTGAACAGCCGGTCGAGGCTGCTGTCGCGTTCGGCATCGATGTGCGCGAGAACCTTTTCGAGATCGGTCATTGTTGCTGCCTTCCGACGACGTTCATGTCGTTCAGGTCGTTCAGGTCGAAGTTCGCGTTGAGTTGATCGGAGCGGCGTCGCGCTGACCGAGCACAACAACGCTCTTTATAGTGTGCGCTTGCGCGGTGTTCGAGCCCCATTGACCTCAAAAAAGCGCGCATCGGAGCTTGGGACTCGAGCGGGCGTTGTCAATTTGCAACACATTGCAGCCAAATTAGCGCTTGCCCTTGTACAAGTCGGATCTAGTGCGCAATATGCTTTGCTCTTGCTGGCGGAGCAAGATGAGCGAGGGGGCAATGGACGAGCTCGTCGACCAGATCGTCGGCAATGTAGGCATTGACCGAGCGGTTGCCGAGCGAGCCGTGGGGATCATTCTCGATTTCTTGGCAACTGAAGGTCCTGCCGATACGGTACAGGCGCTGCTGGGACGCTTGCCCGGCGCCACCGAGGCGGTTGCGTCCGCGCGCGCTGAAGGCGGCGGGCCGTTTGGTGACGCGGGTGGAATAATGGGCGTGGGCAGCCGGCTGATGTCGGCTGGGCTGGACATGGGCGAGATTCAAGGCGTCACGCGCGAGCTTATCGCGTACGCCCGCGACAAGGCAGGCGATCACGATGTCAACGCGATCGTGAATGCCATCCCCGGTCTCAGCCAGTTCATTTGAAGCATGTGAGAACATGCCAGCTGGGCTTTGGGGGTAATTGAATCATGCCTTCCTCAATCTCTGAACTTGAAGGTCTTGGACCGGGCTTTGCGGTTAAAATGAAAAGAGTTGGAATTCGCACCACCGAAAAGCTGCTTGAGACTGCCAAGAGTCTCAAGGGACGCCAAATGCTCGCGGAAAAAACCGACATCGACCAGGGGCAACTTCTCCGCGTCGCCAATCTCATCGACCGCATGCGCATCAAAGGCGTTGGACAGGACTATGCCGAGCTTTTGGAAGCCGCCGGTGTCAAGACTGTCAGGGAACTTCGGTATCGTAATCCGGCGCGGTTGGCAGAAGCGTTGGCGGAGGCGAACGTGAAGCGAAAGCTCGTGCGCGCGCTGCCCTCCGAACAAACCATTGAGCGCTGGATCGATCAGGCCAAGAAGCTGCCTGTGAAGATTTCTTATTAGTTAGTCGATCAGTGTGGGTGGGGTGGGTTCTCTTTGACCCGCCTTTTTTTGTGGCAGCAGGGCCGGTAAAGCGAAGCGATGGTCCTGGAGGGGCGCAGCAGCGTCGCCCCAGGGTGCTTTGCTGGGGCGGCCCTTGTGCTCGCCCCGTCGTCGCATCCGCAGGACGACCACAAGGGCCGCCTATACATCGGCTGAAGCGAGCAACGAGCAGTCCTCGCGCACTTGATAGCCGACCGCGGTTTCGCTTGACAGCGCACGCGCAAGCGCAAACATCAGCGCCATGATCGCTGCCTCTCCACCTGTTTCCGGCGCTTTTGCGACACCTTCCAGGGCGAATGCGGATGCTCTCCCGGGTCTGCTGGCGTTACGACGCCCGGTCGTGATGGGGATACTGAACGTGACCCCGGACTCGTTCTCGGACGGTGGCGCTTTTCTTTCTCCCGATGCTGCGGTTGCGCGTGCCGAACAGATGGTCACAGAGGGCGCGGACATCATCGACGTCGGCGCGGAGTCGAGCCGCCCTTATGGCAATCCCGTTGCGGTCCCGGTCGCGGAAGAATTGCGGCGCCTCGAATTCGTGCTGCCCGCGGCGGTGGGCATGGGACGTCCGGTCTCGATCGACACCATGAAGGCCACCGTTGCGGCTTGGGCGCTCGACCGTGGCGCCGCGATTGTCAACGACGTCTGGGGCCTGCAACGCGACCCCGATATGGCACACGTCCTCGCCCGCTACGGAGTGCCGGTCATCATTATGCATAACCGCGACGCGGTGGACCCGCACATCGATATTATGGCCGATATTGCCGCCTTCTTTGAGCGCTCGCTCGCGATCGCCGCGCGCGCCGGCATCCGGCGGGACAGCATCGTGCTCGATCCCGGCATCGGCTTCGGCAAGACGGCGGAACAGAGCATGACTGCGATCGCTCGGCTGGATCGTCTGAAGACGTTCGGCCTTCCGCTTCTGGTCGGAGCCTCGCGCAAGCGCTTCATCGATGCGGTCACACCGGCACCGCCCGACCGCCGGCTCGGCGGCTCGATCGCGGCCCATGTCCTGGCTGTCGAACGCGGCGCCGCTATCATCCGTACCCATGATGTCGCAGTCACCGTGCAGGCGTTGCGCGTCATGACGGCGATCGGGGCGAACGCATGATGGGCACGCGATGGGCCGAAATTGGCCCTGGACTCCTGCCCACATTCCATTGCGATCCCTGAGGGCGCCATGGCGGAGGCGCTGCTCGGGCTCGGCGGCAACTTGGGAGATATCCAAACGACGCTCGACCGCGCCGTCGCGGCGCTCTGTGATGGCCGCGAGGTGCAGCTCATCGCTCGCTCCTCGAACTATTGCACACCGCCGTGGGGCGTAATCGACCAGCCGCCTTTCATCAATCTCGCGATCATGGTCGAAACCACGCTTTCACCTCGCGCACTGCTCGACAGGGCGCTGCATATCGAGGCCCGGTTCGGTCGCGACCGCACCAAAGAAAAGCGCTGGGGCCCCCGCCCCCTCGATATCGACATCCTCGCGTATGACGCTATTGAAGTCGAGGAGCCAGGCCTGACGTTGCCGCATCCCCACCTGTTCGAACGCGTCTTTGTGCTGGCGCCGCTCGCCGAGATTGCGCCGGACCACAAGATCAAAGGCATCACTGTTTCGGAAGCGCTCGCGTGGCTCGATCGAGACGGCGTCGAGCGGCTGCCGAAGACGTAGTCAGGGTCACCTTTGGCAGCACAACGAACTATATTGCCTGCGAGAAGGGCGCACTGAAGGGAACCTGCCCTTATGTTGCGCAACGGATCGGCACTTCAATCCCTACGCCGCATTGGCCTATTTATTCCAAACATGCCAATTTGGCTCCATGACCGACGATACCTTTAAGGCCGACGATCTCACATTCGCGGAGTTTCCTCGTGCAAGCCGGGAGGATTGGCTCGCGCTCGTATCGGACATGCTTAAAGGGGCCTCTTTCGAACGGCGCCTGGTGTCGAAAACCTACGACGGCATCGCGATCGCACCGCTCTATGATCGCGAACGCGGTACCCGTGCGGTATTCGGTCGCGCGGCAGGGGCGCCGTGGCGGATTGTCCAACGGATCGAGTTTCCGGAGCCGGCCGCCGCCAACGCTCAGGCGCTGCACGATCTTGAAAACGGTGCGAACGGCCTGTCGCTCGTGTTCGCAGGGGCGGTCGGGGCGTATGGCTTTGGAATTGACGTCAATGCTTCGCTGGCGCGTCTCCTCGAGGGTGTTACTCTCGACGGGGGCGTTGCGATCGATCTGCAGCCTGGGCCGCGCGCTGAACATATCGCCCGCCGATTAACGGACCTGATTCGACAGCGTGGCATTTCTCCGGGCGCTACCAGCATTACGTTCGGGTTTGACCCGCTCGGCGAGATCGCGGCAGGCACGCGCGGCGCTCCATCGTGGCGCAACGAAAGCGCGATATTCGCCGCCGCGATCAAGGGCCTCGTAGCGCAAGGCTTCGGAGGCCCGTTCGCGGTCGCGGATGGACGCGTTGTTCATAATGCAGGTGGCTCCGAAGCCCAGGAACTCGCTTATGTGCTCGTGACCGCGCTCGCGTACCTGCGGGCGTTGGAAGCGAGCGGCGTCGCGCTCAGCGAGGCCCGGCGCACGATCTACTTCCGGCTTGCGGCCGATGCTGATCAGTTTCTGACCACTGCGAAGTTTCGCGCTTTGCGCAAATTGTGGGCGCGCATCGAGGATGTCTGCGGGCTCACCCAAGCCCCGGCATTGATTGCGGCAGAAACCGCGTGGCGCATGATGACGCGGCGTGATCCGTTCGTGAACGTCCTGCGGGCCACCATGGCGGTGGTCGCGGCCGGCCTCGGCGGCGCTGACAGCATCGCCGTCGTGCCGCACACCGCTGCAATCGGATTGCCGGACGGATTTGCACGGCGCATAGCCCGCAACACACAACTCATCCTGTTAGAAGAATCGAACCTCGCCAAGGTCGCGGACCCGGTGGCTGGGTCAGGGGGGCTGGAGAGCCTGACCCATGAACTCTGCATGGCGGCCTGGGCGCTGTTTCAGGAGATCGAGCAGGCAGGCGGAGCCGCAGCGGCGCTGGAGCAAGGCTTGATGCAGGCCAAGGTCGCGGCCGTTCGGACCGAACGCGAGAAAGCGGTGGCGCAGGGCAGGGATGCGCTCACCGGGACGAGCGTGTTTCCGGACATCGCGGAAGCACCAGCGGCGGTATTGGCGCCCTCTCCGCTTACGCCTTCTCTCTCTCCCCGCTTGCGGGGAGAGAGTCGGGGTGAGGGGGCCTCCACACAAGCGCGGACTCGCGGAGAAGCCTCCTCACCCGCAGGCCGCGAACAAACGCCATTGCCCTGCGCTCGCCTTGCCGAGCCTTTCGAAGCGCTGCGCGATGCATCAGATCGCGTGCTGGAAAAAACCGGCGCGCGGCCGAAAATCTTTCTCGCCAATCTCGGCAAACTCGCCGAGTTCACGACGCGGGCGAGCTACGCCAAGAATTTCTTCGAGGCCGGCGGCATCGCGGCCGTGACCAACGATGGATTCAGGAGCCGCGAAGAGATGCTCTCCGCGTTCAAAGCGTCTGGCGCCAGCCTTGTGTGCCTGTGCTCGTCGGATGCAGTCTATGCCCGCGAGGCAGCCGCAGCCGCCGCAGCGCTGCGCGCGGCCGGCGCCAAACACGTTTACCTCGCCGGCCGTCCCGGAGAGTCGGAACCGGCGCTCAGGGCTGCCGGCGTGGGCACGTTCATCCACGTGGGATGTGATGCGGCGGCGACACTGATGGCGGCGCATCGTGCAGTGGAGATTAGTTGAGCATCGCTCGGGGTCGGCGATGGAGTGCGATCGATTAAGCGCAGGCTCATCTGGCCATGACACCCATAGAAGCCGAACTAATCGTCGACGCCATTCGATGCTGGGTCCAAGAACGGGACGATTTGCGCGCGCTTGCGCTTGCCGGATCCTGGGCGCGAGGGAACCCAGATCCAGTTTCCGATCTTGACCTGATCATTGTCGCGGAAGATCCAGAGACATACCGTCATCCGGACAATTGGTTGCGTAGCATCTCATTTGCGAAAGCGGCATTTGAGGTCGCAAGATATGAAATCCGTTCGTACGGGAGCGTCTGGTCTTGCCACGTCTTGTTGAGGCCGGCAGCTGAAGTCGAACTAACATTCGCAGCGCCGGCGTGGGCGCAAGTCAATCCTCTGGACCCAGGTACGCGATTTGTGGTCGCCGACGGGTTCCGGGCGATTGTCGATAAGGATGAAGCGCTCAGTCGACTCGTTGCGGCCGTCCGTCCGGGCACCGCGGATTTGGCCGGCTCTAACGACGGATAGTGTTTTGTGCGCCGCAACCTATAATAAAGGCGCCCGTTGACCGTGGAGTGATCGAGCACGCCATGACCCAAATTCCCGATTTCGGCGCCATCGCATTCACGGACGTAGCCGTCCCGCCCGCCGCGGTCGTGCCGGAGCCGTGGTTCACGCCCGAAGGCATCCCGGTCAAGTCCGTGTATGGGCCGGACGATGTTGCGGGGCTCGACTTTCTCGACGGCTATCCCGGCATCGCGCCCTATCTGCGCGGTCCTTATCCCACCATGTACGTGACCCAGCCCTGGACCGTGCGCCAGTATGCGGGGTTCTCCACGGCGGAGGATTCCAACGCCTTCTACCGGCGCAATCTTGCGGCCGGCCAGAAGGGCCTGTCGATCGCCTTCGATCTCGCCACCCATCGCGGCTATGACAGTGACCATCCACGCGTTCGCGGCGACGTCGGCATGGCAGGCGTTGCGATCGATTCGATCTACGACATGCGAACCCTGTTCTCCGGCATCCCGCTCGATCGCATGTCGGTGTCCATGACCATGAACGGCGCCGTGCTGCCGGTGCTGGCGCTCTATGTCGTGGCCGCCGAGGAGCAGGGCGTGCCGCCGGAAAAGCTCGCCGGCACCATTCAGAACGACATCCTCAAGGAGTTCATGGTCCGCAACACCTACATCTACCCGCCGGGACCGTCCCTGCGGATCATTTCCGACATCTTCGCCTTCACGTCGGAGCGGATGCCGAAGTTCAACTCGATTTCGATCTCCGGCTACCACATGCAGGAGGCGGGTGCGACTCAGGACCTGGAACTGGCCTATACGCTTGCCGACGGCGTCGAGTATGTGCGCGCCGGGCTCGGCGCCGGCCTCGGCGTCGACCGCTTCGCGCCGCGTCTTTCGTTCTTTTTCGCGATCGGCATGAACTACTTCATGGAGATCGCCAAGCTGCGTGCCGCCCGGCTGCTGTGGGCGAAGCTGATGAAGCCGTTCGGGCCGGCCGACCCGCGTTCGCTATCGCTGCGCACCCATTGCCAGACCTCGGGCTGGTCCCTCGCCGCGCAGGACGTGTTCAACAACGTGATGCGCACCGCGATCGAGGCAATGGCAGCCACCCAGGGACATACCCAGTCGCTGCACACCAACGCGCTCGATGAAGCGCTGGCGCTGCCGACGGATTTTTCCGCCCGCATCGCCCGCAATACGCAGCTTTTCCTGCAGCAGGAGAGCGGCACGACGCGCATCATCGATCCGTGGGGCGGCTCGTTCTATGTCGAGCGACTCACGGCAGAGCTGGCCAGCAAGGCGTGGAGTCACATTCGCGAAATCGAAGAGCTGGGCGGCATGGCGAAGGCGATCGAGGCCGGCATTCCCAAGCTGCGCATCGAGGAGGCTGCCGCGAGGGCCCAGGCGCGCATCGACTCCGGCCATCAGTCCGTGATCGGCGTCAACAAGTATCGGCCCGAGAACGAAGCCCCGATCGATGTTCTCAAGGTCGACAACTCGGCAGTAAGGCAGCTGCAAATCGAGAAGCTGGCGCGCCTGCGCGCCGAGCGGGATGCCGGCGCCGTGGAAGAGGCGCTCGCGGCGCTGACGCGAGCCGCGGACGAGACGGCCAGCACGCGGCGCAACGCCAACCTGCTGGCGCTCGCCGTCGACGCCGCCCGCGCGAAAGCGACGGTCGGAGAGATCTCGCTGGCGCTTGAGAAGGTCTATGGCCGCCATCGCGCCGAGATCAAGGCGATCTCCGGCATTTACAGGCAGGAGGTCGGCGCCATGAACGACGCGGTCGATCGCGTGCTGCGCAGCGTTGCGAAATTCGAGGCCGATGAAGGCCGCCGCCCGCGCATCCTTGTGGCGAAGATCGGCCAGGACGGCCATGACCGCGGCCAGAAGGTGATCGCGTCCGCGTTCGCGGATTTAGGCTTCGACGTCGACATCGGCCCCTTGTTCGCGACCCCGGCCGAAGCCGCGCGGCAGGCTGTCGAAAACGACGTGCACATTGTCGGCGTGTCGTCGCTCGCCGCCGGACATCTGACGTTGGTGCCGGAACTCAAGGCGGCCCTGGCGAAGGAGGGGCGCGGCGACATCATGATCGTGGTCGGCGGCGTGGTGCCGCCGCAGGACTACGATACGCTGAAAGCCGCGGGTGCCGAGGCCATCTTCCCACCTGGCACTGTGATCGCCGAGGCAGCGGAGGCGCTACTGACAGCCCTCAACCGGCGCCTCGGGCATGAGCGTGAGGCGGCGGAGTAGTGCCGTTGTCATGAAGAGCGACATGAAACCATGGCACTCCGGCGAGGATGTTGGGCAATATGAATCCTTGTTTCCGCTATTACCAGATTACGTTGCCCACTACACAGTTGGTCATCATATGTATGGACCTGTCATAGGCCTTCCAGACAAGTATTCTTTATCCTTGGCAGATGACATCTCAGCGGCCGTAACAGCCCGACGTATGGGCCTTTCAATTTCCACAATTAAAAGGAACTATCCATATGAGCGCAACGAGTCTCGTTGGCTAGGATTCACCGATCGAATAGACAGCATCTATAAATTTTGCCGCGACAGGTTCGGCTACTATATTTCTTTGGGTCTTGATGTAAAAAGTTCTGAAGAATCTTATAAAGAGTTGTCCATGCAGTTTTTTTATCGAAACCTTGCAACATTCGATGCCGCAAAACGACTCGCAGAACTCGGGTATCTATGCGAGGTTGCTGCTATTCTGAGGGTTGCGTTAGAACAGGTTGGACTTTGCTCTAAATTGTGGCATCTCGATTGGAAGGAGGAAATTGTTTCCCTGAGACCATCTGAGTCTTTGAATGCGTTAAAAGCGCAGGTTCCGTCGACCGGGCAATTATATGGACTTCTTTCGAAGTATATTCATTTTGAATATGATCATCATACGCATTTTTTGCACGCTCACCGACTGCGGTGTTTACGCTGCAGAGAGATTCAGTTCTAAGAGCTTATGCAACCCATATACTTTTTATTACTATGGTCTGCACAAGCAGATACGTAATGAAAATATCAACTTATCAATTTGATGAGATGCCAGCCGCGGTAAAAGAGCTAAGTAGATTCATTGATATGGTTGTGTCGTATTCCAACGACGTATGTTCTATATTCAGTCGTGACTTGGTATTTGCTCAGCTTGATACACTGTTGGAACAATTTATTGGGGACTAACAGGGTATAGGCTTGCTGAATGAAATGAAAACTATTCTCGATTTCAGGTCGAGTCTGTGCGATTTCTAGTTGCCAACGAACGAGGAGTGATGTCGTCTGGTGGTGGTGGCGTAGGGGCAAAGCAAGGAGTGCGCACCGCAGCAAACGGTGCGACATTAAATTCGTGGGCACGGCGAGAGACGCGTCCTTGCTCACTTAGCGGCCGATGCCGACCATCGATATGCTAGATGTGTCCATGACCCACGGTGCATACAGAATCATTTTGTGGGGCTTGGCAGCGCTCGCCGCCGCCCTCGCAACCTGCATTTCAGCTCACGCATCGGCCCAGACCTTCCCGGAGCGCACCGTCAAGCTCGTTGTGCCGGTGCCGCCCGGCGGCTCGACGGACGCGCTGGCGCGGCTTGTGACGCTGCGGATGCAGACGATCCTCGGGCAGCCGGTCGTCGTCGAGAACCAGCCTGGCGGCGGCGGCCTCATTGCGACACGGGCCGTCGCGGCGGCGAGTCCCGACGGATATACCCTGCTGATCGGTGGAGTGGGCGTATTGGCCATCGGCCCGTCGGTGAAGATGCCCGACTTCAATGCCGCGACAGCTTTCACCCCGATCGCCGCAGTATCGACCGAAACCATGGTGCTGGTCGTGAACCCCAAGGTGCCGGCCGACACGCTCGACGCCTTCGTGCGCTACGCCAAGGCTAACGGCGGCAAGCTCAATTACGGCTCGGCGCCCGGCATCGCGCCGCACTTCGTCTCCGAATTCTTCAAGCTCAAGACCGGCGCCGACATCGTGCACATTCCTTACAAAGGTGCGGGCCCCGTCGTTACGGACCTTCTGGCCGGCCAGATCGATATGATGTTCAACACCAAGTCGGTGCTGCTGCAACTCGTCAAACAGGGCCGGCTCCGGGCGCTCGCGGTGACGAGCGCCACGCGCTGGCCGGAACTGCCCGAGGTGCCGACCCTCACCGAGGCCGGCATCTTTCCCGACCCGCTCGAAGTGTGGTGGGGGATCGTTGGCCCGGCGGGTCTGCCGCGCAGCGTCGTGGTCCGGCTGAACACGACCATCAACGAGGCGCTGCGATCGCCGGAGCTGCGAGCGAACTTTGCAAATCTCGGTATCGAGCCGCGCGGCGGAACGCCGGAGGATCTCGCAATGCTGCTCGCCCAGGACGCGCCGCGCTGGTTCGAGATCATCCGGTTGACCGGGATCAAGTTGGAATGACCTGTAGGGGGCAAAGCGGGCGAAGCGCCATGCCCACCTCGTATTAGCGAATCAATATTGTGAGCACGTCCTGCAAGGAACGGTCCGGCCCGGGTGCCACCCATGCCGGACCGCCGATCGTCGGATCAGAAGCGAAGTCTCGTAATCAGCGTGTCACTCAACAGCGAGACGAGATCCGCCACAGCCGCACTTCCGACTTGCGCTTTTACCCCACACAGGCGCGGCGAATTTCGAACTCAGTTGTGACTGCGGCCGGGGTTATCCGAAGATCGTGGCCTTGCCTTCGCTTCCAGTCGTTCGTCGCGCTGCGTCGCGCTTCGGGCTAAGCCAATCAAGGTGGCTCGCACCAGTGTGTTCGAGGTCCTGCGTGCGGCATCGATTAACGCTTGCGCGGCTCTTTTGTAGTCTTCGGCATCCGACATGGTTGCCTCGTGATGAGAGTGCCCGATCTCCACGAAACAGCAGATGACCTCCAACTCGGTTGATCCACCGCAAGGCGTTCAACCATTTCCGTCGCCTACATAGCGGTCATGACCGAGTGGTACCCCATAGCTTCTGCACCGTTCGATCGCGATCTACAGCTCAGCGTGATCGAAGGGGACGAAGTACATTCCCTTGTGTTCCCGTGCAGGCGCATGCCGAGCGGTTGGGTGCATAGCTGGACCGGTACCGTTGTATCCGTCGACCCTTCGCACTGGCGTGAGTGGCGAGGCCGATGATGTACTTATCTCAGTTCTTGTTCTCGGAAGCCAGCCTTGCCAATTTCGCTTCCTCTTCCGCAAGTAATTTCTCGACCATCTGCCGCTTCGATGGGGCCATCTCGCTTTTTAGCATTTCGCGATAGTGCCTGATGTTGAGTTCGATAATCGTTCGTACGGAAGGGCTCACGTCCGCCTCGTATTCCCTAAGCCAGAGGCTATGCGGGCACGATTTTTAGTCCTTGATCATCTCAGCATCCAGATGCCGAACGTCGCAAAAGTTTGATCGTGATCAAAGTCCGGTTCGATTCTTCGTGCAAAAACTCACAAGCTGAAGGGCAAAAAGTTCATGACCCAGATCTGTCTAAAAGGCCCAGCAATCCGTGCCGCCGATCCGTGGGTACCCTCGCGCGATGGAATGCATCAATTGCTCAGCGAGGAAGACCGCTCCCGACTGGCTGTCATTGCGTCCATCGTGCGATTCAAGAAGGGCGCCGAAATTTACCACGAGAGTGACCGCGCTGACGCGGTATTTAACATCGTCAGCGGCGTCGTGAAAGCCTACAGATGCGGGCTGGACGGGAAGGAGCACGTCGCAGCATTCCTGTTTCCCGAGGATGTGTTTGGACTTGCCCGAGAAGGTCGGTATGCAAATTCGGTCGCCGCATTGACGCCAGTAACGGCATATCGCATCCCGGTCGTCGCACTGCGAAGCCACCTCGCTGCAGACGCGAAGGTGGAGTTTCACATCATAGCAAAATTGTGCCACGAGCTTCGTCAGGCGCAACATCATGCATTTTTGCTCGCGAGCAGGCGTACGCTTCCAAAGCTCACTATGTTCCTTCAAATGCTGGAGCAGCTTCAAAGCGCAAATGGCGATGCGGCGAACGAGATCTATGTTCCAATGGATCGCTCTGATATTGCCGACTACATTGGCACCACGCTTGCGGCCGTAAGTAGGGCGTTCCGTGCGCTCACCACCCGTGGGATCCTGCAAAGCCGAGACCGACGACATGTCAAGGTGATCGACCGTGGCGCTTTCGAAAAGCTTGCGGCGCCAAGAGGAGCAATGCCAAGCGTGAGATGTTAATGGTGCGTCAGCTTCAAAAGACAGCCAGTTCTGACCTGTAGTAATGGAACTTGATTATGAGTATCCGTCTTATCACTTCGGCATTCGCGGTAGCAACGCTTTATGGTTCGTACATGGTTCTTGCCCAGGATATTGGCAATATCGGGCGGGGTCATCAGATCGCTCAGACGATTTGCTCCGCCTGTCACCAAGTAAGCAAAGGCGAGCGAGGGTCGCCTAACAGCGAGGCTCCACCATTTCCTCTACTTGCCGCTGTTCCCGGTATGACCAGCATCGCATTGACGGCTGCTTTACAGACCTCCCATCGGCGGATGCCCAACGTTGTGCTAGAACCTGACCAGCGGCGGGATGTGGTCGCTTATATTCTGAGTTTGAAGTAGCGCCTTTCAGGCGATGGCACGGCAATCCATGAACTCTGCGAATGTTAACATGAGTAAGACCGATCTGCAGTCTCAAATCGCGATTTGCGTGGTCGTTTTCGGAGTTTTGGTCGGCCTTGTCCGGCCTACACTCGCCGGCGACGCCGCAAACGGCAAGCGGCTGGCTGAGCGGTGGTGTGCGGCGTGCCACGTGGTCAGCGCTGATCAACGTGAAGCCAATGCCGACGCCCCACCCTTCGACGAAATTGCTAAGAGGCCGAACTTCAGCGAAAACGGCATGAACGCATTTCTGCAAAATCCACATGCCAAGATGCCAAACATGGATCTGACCCGCGTCGAGGCCGGTGACATTGCAGCGTATATCAGCTCGCTGAGGTAGCACTGCTTTTGGAATAGTGGACGAGGGCACGATGCTGCGTTGCCTGGGCTCTGGCATGCATTGACATTGGTGCCAGCGCGCTACAGCAAAGCCCCGGGACCGCTGATCCTAGGTGCGTCCTCGCCGCTATGAGGCACGAGAAACAGGCGCTAGTTACTCCGGGAACATCATTTTGGCGGCTTGCTCATCAGTCGCCAATACGGTGCGGCTGATCCCGAACTTGGAAGCGGTAGCATTTATCGACAGCAGCTGCGAATGCCCCCGGCAGGTCACCTGTCCCATTCAACACGCCGCGCAAACGCAACCGCTGCACGTGAAGCAGATGGTATCGGCGTCCTGCACTGTCGCGAAGCCGACCTGCGCGCTTGGCGCGGGCACTAGCAGTGAGCGGTTTTCCTGAGACAGTTTCAGAATAATGTTATATAACAAACTAAAAATGTAATAAAGAAACGTATTGGCAATAAATACTCCAAGTATTGTCATTGACGACTTTTCGAGAGCAGCTTATGCGTGTTTACGCGGCTCAAACAGAATACGTCATCGTACGTAAAGGCATAATCGAATGTTCAGTCATTCTTCTGGGCTTTTGGCCGTTGGGGTGATAGCCGTACTTACATCGCAAGCCCCCTGCGAAGTCCCATCCAGGACAAAGGTGGGAACGCTGAACTGCCAGCTTGCGCCGAGTGCTGGCTTCATCGTCGCTTCGCATGATCCCATGAGGTGCCAGTACACTCCGGATGGACCATTCGCACCGGAGTTCTACGAGGGTGTAATAACCACCATCGGTCTGGATGTTGGCTTTACAACCGGTGGCACAATGGCATGGGGCGTCATCGCCCCTACTGTTGGTCCGCCTGGCGGCGGACTTGCCGGTCGGTATTTAGGGGCGAGCGGCAGTGTCACGGCTGGGATCGGAGCCGGTGCTAACGTGTTAATGGGCGGCTTCGAGCGCTCGTTTGTTCTGCAACCGTTGTCTCTACAAGGCCAGACAGGGCTCGATCTGACGGTCGGGGTAAGCGGCCTTGAGCTTCGATGGGTCCGGTAAGGCCGAGGTCGGTCCTTCGGAGATGCGGGATTCGGTTTAGGCCTTCGGCACTCGATCCCGGTGCTCCAAAGCTGCCCGATCAAAATCGCGGCGATCCAGGTCGAAGAGGAACCCCTCGGCTGGGACCAACTATCGAGCAAAAAGGGCGGCGCTCCACTCGCCTTTTAGACGAAGAGTTTGCGAGCGATCACGCCCTCCCACAGGCCGATATCACGACGGCCTTATCGTAGCCGTGCGGCTTCTGCCCGTTTACCATTCCATGAGGCCCGCTAAAGAACAGAGCTCCCGCAGCAAAAATTGCGTCAGCGGCCTACGCCGACCCAGAATAGAGAACATTAGGGGCGGAATCAGGCTACCCAGCCCGGCGCCCCCGGGATACTTCCAGGGACACCATGCCAAGCCGAAACGACTAAGCACGGAAAAACTACACGGGCAGGGACCCAGAAGCCCGGGCTACGGCTTTTCCGGCACCGTCAGCGGCTTGCCGATCTCGTTGATGGCGACGACCAGGACCTTGGCGGGTTCGGTGTTGCTGGCATTGCTCGACACCGCATGGAGCTGGCCGGGCGCCTCATAGAAGGTCTGGCCCTTGGTCAGGATCGTCTCGGGGCCGTTGTCGACCTTGATCTTGTAGGCGCCTTCCAGCACGTAGCCGAAATTGTGCGCGCTCGGATGGCGATGCGCGGGCGAGCCGCCGCCCGGAGGAATATCGAGCGTGATCATCATCACTTCGCGGCCTGCGAGGTCGCCAAGCGTCTGCTTCATGAGCTGGGTTACCTTGGTGGCCGGCGACTGTTGTTGTGCCGCAACGGTGCCGAGCTGGAAGGCCGCGGCAAGTGCAGCGAAGCCGAGAAGCGCGAAGGCGGGTCGGGCGAACTCGTTTGCCGGCATAAACATCTGGTCCTCCGTCTCTGACGTACGCATCGAAACTCATACCACGTCCTTCGGGCCCCGACGCTTCCTTTCGGCGTCGTCCCATGACGTGAGCGGCTGGAAATCCGGCACGAAGCCAAGGCCCTTGCGGGCATCGGATGAGATCACGGATTGTGACGTCACGACGTCGACAAGCGCCGGTGCGTTTGCGAACGCGCGCCGAAGCGCATCGGCAAGCTTCGCCGCGTCCTCGACCCGCTCACCGTGGGCGCCGAGCGCGCGCGCCATCGCGGCGTAGTCGGAGTGGCGCAACGTGGTGCCGACCACGCGCCCGCCGTAGTTCGCCTCCTGGTCATAGCGCTCGATGTTCCAGGCCGCATTATTGGAGACGACGAACACCGCGTTGGCGCCGTGGCGAACGGCGGTGTCGATCTCCATCGCATTAATCCCGAAGGCGCCGTCGCCGTTCACAGAAATCACCTGGCGGCCCGGAAACGCCAATGCTGCCGCGATCGCGAACGGCACGCCAACGCCGAGGCAGCCGAACGCGCCTGCATCCATGTAGGTGCGCGAGGTGAGACCCACCCTGGCGAAACTCAGGAGATCGCCGCCGTCCGCGATCGCGATGTGGTCGGGGTCGGCGACTTCCGCGACGGCATCGAAAATCGCGCGCGGGTGGATCTTGCCATCGGCGCCGATGGATTCCTTGCCGGCACTGGCCGCCGCCATCCGCTCGATATGCTTGCGGCGCAGCCCGTTCGCCCAGGCAGCGTCGACGCTGGGCCGCCGGTTGCCTGCGGCTTCCAGCATGGCGCGCAGCGCGAGGGCAGGGGACGCCATGATCTCCGGCTGGCCGCGCCGGTTGTCGATCAACTCGCCGGCCGTGTCAGCGATGCGGATGAACCGCGCGTGCGGAAACACGGCCGGCGAGCCGTAGCCGAGCTGGTAGTCGAGCTTGCGCCCGATCAGCACCACCAGGTCTGCATCCGTCATGGCAGCGGCCCGCATGGCACCGACCACGGCCGGATGATCGGGCGGCACCAGCCCGCGGCTCTCTTGGGTGTCGAGATAAAGTGCGCCGCTGGCGTCGAGGATGCGCACCAGCTCAGCGCCGGCGCCTCGCGCGCCGCGCCCGGTGATGACCAGCGGTCGTCGCGCCGACCAGAGCGCATCGACCGCGAGCGCAATGTCGGCCGCATCGGGCGATATGATGCGCGGCGGTTTTGCGGCCATCCATTCGTCAAGCACGAGTTGCGGCGGCACCGACGTGCGCAGCACGTCGGTTGGAATTTCAAGGTAGACCGGGCCGGGCTCGCCCATGTCGCCCATGGCGCGAGCGACGGCTTCATCAAGCTCGCGCATCACCTGCTCGGCAACGCGCGCCGTGCGCGATGTCCGCGTCACGGGGCGCAGGATATCGACGTGAGGGATATCCTGGAGCGGCCCCATGTTGGCCTGCGGCCGCGACGTGCAGCCGCCGATCAGCAGCACCGGCGCGCGGGCGAGCGAGGCATTGGCCATGGCGGTGACCGTGTTGGTCACGCCCGGGCCGGCGGTCGCCATGGCGACTCCGAGTGTGCCGGTCAGTTCTGCATGCGCGTGGGCCATGTGGACGGCGGCAGCTTCATGGCGAACGTCGATAATGCGGATGCCTTGGCGTGCGACATGGTCCCAGATCGGCTGGATGTGCCCGCCCTGCAGGCCGAAGATGTGATCGACGCCGCGGGCTTTGAGAAAGCGCGCGACCCAGGCAGCCGTGGCGGTTTCATCGGTATTGAGGTCGATGGCGTTATTCATCAGATTTGTTCCGTAAATCGGACCTTCAGCACACGGTGCAGAATTTTGCCGGTCGCGGTGCGCGGCATGTCGTCGTCGCGTACGAACGTCACCGATCGCGGCCGCTTGTAGCCGGCGATGCGATCCCGGCACCATGCCACAAGCTCAGCCTCCGTGACCGTCGCCCCGACATGCGGCACCACCACGGCGTGGACGCGCTCGCCCCATTTCGGATCGGGTACGCCGATCACCGCCACTTCCTTCACGTCGGGATGCGCGCCAAGCAGGTTCTCGACTTCGGACGGATAGACGTTCTCGCCGCCCGAGATGATCATGTTGCTCTTGCGGTCGACCAGATAGTAGAAGCCGTCCGGGTCACGGCGGGCAAGATCGCCGACCGAGCAATAAGGGCCGCGAAAGGCTTCCGCGGTGCGGTCGGGCAGCTTCCAGTAGCCGTCGAACGTGTAGGGATTACACGAATAGAGTTCGCCGGTTTCGCCGTCGGCAACTTCGTTGCCGGCACCGTCGAGAAGCCGGATCGGGGCTGAGCCGACACATTCGCGCCCGACGGAGCCGAGCCTGGTGAGTTGCTCCTGCGGGTGAAGCATCGTCACCCAGCCGGCTTCGGTCGAGCCGTAGAGTTCGAACAGGCCGGAGTTGCGGAAATGCTCCATGATGGCGAGCTTGGTGTCGCGCCGCACCGGCGCCGAGGACACGAGCAGCCTGGTGATCCGATCCACGTTGTATTTCGCGCGTACGGCGGGCAGTGCCAGCATCATGATGTAGTGTGTCGGCACCAGGGAGGTGAAGCTTGCGCCGCCGCTGGCGAGCGTTGCCAGCAGGTGCTCGGGGTCGAAGCTTTTGCGTGAGTACACCGTCGTGGTGGCGCCGCAATACGCGAACGCGCCGAAGAAATACAGCGAATTGCCGTGACACATCGGCATCACCAGGAGGCCCGCGTCGCGGCGGCCGAGCCCCATCTCGGCTTCGGTGATGAGCGAGAGATGGGCCCCTGCACGGTGGCTGCGAATGGCCCCCTTCGGCTTGCCGGTGGTGCCCGACGTGTACATCAGGGTCCAGGGATCGGAGGGCGACACCTTGACGTCCGGCTCGCTGTCGCCCGCGCCGGCCAGCAGGCCTTCGTAGGCCCGGTATCCGGGCGGACAAGCCGGAGCGCCGAAATGAATGAAATTGCGGGCCGGGACCGGAAGGTCCGCGCGCACCCGCTCCACGGCTTCCACCAGGTCATGCTGGACCACAAAGGCCGCCGCCTCGCAATTCTCTACGATGTAGCGTATTTCCTCGGCGACGAGGCGAAAGTTGACCGGCACCGCGATGAGCCCGGCCTTTGCGGTTGCCGCGTAGATCTCGAGCCACTCCACGCAATTATAGGCGAGCACCGCGACCCGGTCGCCCTTCGTGAGACCCAGTCCGTGCAGCGCGTTGGCAAGCCGGCACGACCGCCCATTCCATTGCCGGAACGTCATGGCGCGCTCAAGGTCGCGGGCACCGGTCTTGTCGGGCAGGATGCGAGCATTGAAGCGAAGGACTTCGCCCACATTCGGTAAACTGTTCATTCGGTCGATTGCCTCGCGCCATTGTCCGACCGATAATCGATACGAGTGGCGGGTTCTGCGCAAGCCGAGACTCATTGTAGAGGGAAGACAGATGCCAATTACACGCAGCGTAGCGGCCATCTTCATGTCAGCACTCATGTACGCTTCAGCTAACGCCCAGAACGCCGCGAAACCAGCCGATCCCCTGCCGCGCGCAAAACCGGAGGAGGTCGGCATGTCGTCGGAGCGGCTTGCCGACGTCGCCAGGACCCTCAACGCCGACATTGCGCGCGGCCAGATGCCGGGCGCTGTTCTGGCGGTCGCACGCCATGGCAAGCTCGTCTATTTCGAGGCGTTCGGTTATCGCGACAAGGCCGCTGGCGCGCCGATGACGACCGACGCCATCTTCAACATCGCCTCGATGACCAAGCCCATGACGGCGGTTGCGGCACTCCAGCTCTACGAACAGGGCAAGCTCCTGATGGACGAGCCGCTGGCGAAGTACTTTCCGAAGTTTGCCGACATGCAGGTCGGCGTGATGGATGCACGCAAGGAAACCATCATCGACAGGGTGCCGGCGGCACGTAAGATCACGATCCAGGACCTGTTCCGCCACACCTCCGGGTTCAGCTACGGAGGTCGCGGCACTTCGGCGGTTCACAAGCTTTATCCAGAAGGCTCCGGCCAGGCGGCGCTCGGCTATACACCCGCCCAGTTCCTCGACCGGCTCGCGACATTGCCGCTGCACTTTCAGCCCGGTTCGACCTGGGACTACGGTTTCGGCCTCGACATTCTCGGCCTCGTTGTCGAACACCTCACTGAGCAGACGCTCGGCGCCTATCTCCAGGACAATGTGTTCAAGCCGCTTGGCATGATGGACACTACCTTCCTCATCCCGGCCGAAAAGGCCGGACGCTATGCCAAGCCGTTGCCGACCGATCCGCTCACCGGGCGGCCGCAGGCGCTCACGCCGCTGACGGAGCCGGCGAAGTTCGAGTGCGGGGGCGGCTGCGCGGCTTCGACTGCGGGCGACTACATGCGCTTCGCCACGATGCTGCTCAACAAGGGCAGGTACGGCGATGCCCGCATCCTCTCGCGCAAGACCGTCGAGTACATGCTGTCGAACCAGATCGGCCCGGAGGTGAAAAACCTGATCGGCAATGCCGATCCGACCCGCGCCGACTACGGCTTTGGTCTTGGCCTTGCGGTGCAGACCACGCCGGGCATCGTGCGCATGGCAGGCTCTGTCGGCAACTTCTCATGGCCGGGCGCCAGCGGCACCAATTGGTGGGCCGACCCCAAGGAAGACCTCGTGGTGGTATTTATGGCACAAACGCCCGGCCCGATTCGCTGGCATTACCGGCAAGTGATCGACGCCATGGTGTACCGGGCGATCGTGGATTGACGACCGATCCGCGTCGGTGCACTTGAGGCCGGCGTCTAACGGCAGGAGAAATCATGGACATCAAGCCATCGGGCACGATGCCATCGCGCCGGATGCCCGCCGATTGGTTCACCGGAACCGTTTGGCAGGACCCGATCATCGAAGCGCCCGCGCCGGCGCGCATCCGCGCGGCGCGCGTCAGTTTCGAGCCGGGCGCCCGCACGGCGTGGCATACCCATCCACTCGGTCAGACTCTGCATGTGGTCAGCGGCCTTGGTCGCGTGCAGACCTGGGGCGGCCCGGTCCGCGAAATCCGGGCCGGCGACACGGTGTGGATTCCGCCGGGCGAGAAGCATTGGCACGGCGCGAGTCCCACCAGCGCCATGGTGCACATCGCCATGCAGGAGGCGCTCGACGGCGCGCATGTGACGTGGATGGAGCACGTCACCGATGCGCAATATGGGACCGCGGTGGATTCGTAGCCCGGATTGAGCGGGGAGCGAAATCCGGGACTCCGCTGTCAATGCCGGAATGCTGCACCCGGGTTTCGCTGGCGCTCCACCCGGGCTACGCTGTGCCTCATATGCCCGGCGTCTTCACCCTGATCCGATAGATGCTGCTGCGCGCTGCGATGTAGAGCGTCTTCTTGTCGGCGTCGCCGAAGCCCACGTTGGTCGAGATCTCGGGCGCCCGGATGGTGCCGAGATGTTTGCCTTCCGGCGAAATGATCCACACGCCCCCGGGGCCGGTCTCGTAGAGATTGCCCTTGGTGTCGACGCGCAGGCCGTCGGTGATACCGGGCTCCGTCCCCTTCATGTCGATGAACAGCTTACCGTTGGCGAGCGTTCCGTCGGGCTGCACCTCGTAGCGGTTGACGTAGCTGTCTCGGCTGCCGTTGACGTAGAGATATTTCTCGTCGGGCGAGAAGGCGAGCCCGTTTGTGTTGGGCATATCTTTCGCGACAAGCGTGAGCTTGCCGTCCTTCCACCGGAACACCGCGTTGAAGTCGAGTTCCTTCTTGGGATCCTTGTCGCGCAGGCGCAGTGCGCCGTAGGTATCCGTGAAATAGATCGCGCCGTCGCGCTTGACCACGACGTCGTTCGGACCGCCGAAGCGCTTGCCCTCGTAGCGGTCTGCCAGGACGGTGCGCTTGCCGTTATGCTCGATTCGCATCAGCGAACGCCCCGCGAAGGTGGCAAGGATCAGGCGGCCCTGGCGGTCAACCGTGAGACCGTCGGCGCCCATCATCACGAATTCCTCAAAACCGGGATCGTTGCGATCCTTGCCGTTGTTCAGGATGGGCCCCCAGCGCCATCTGTCCGGACCGGTGTAGCCGACATTGTCGAGATAGACGGAAGCCTTGCCATCCGCCGTCAGCTTCCAGACGACCGCGCCCGGGATGTCAGTGAACAGCAGGTAGCCTTCTTTGCCCTTCTGCACCCACACGGGTCCCTCCGTGAAGCCGAAGCCGCCCTTGACGAGTTCGACCTTGGCGTCCGGCGAGACCAGCGCATCGAGCGCCGGATCGAGCCGCTCAATGGCCTGGTTGGCGGACTGTGCATACGCGAGAGAACCTGCAAGCAGGCTCGCAGCCACGGCAATCGGAAGCCTGAGCATAATTTTTCCTCCCCTTTGAGACGCGGCACACCGGAGCGGCGGACCGGTTTTTCACTTCTGCCTAAGTCTTCTGCGTATTCTCGAAACTAAGCCAGGATCGGGTGCGAGAAAAGCCGGGAACCGTCAGCCGAGATTACGCTGGCGCTAATCCGCCCCACGCAAAAAGGCCGTTTCGCGCAACAGAGAGATGCGGGCGGGACGCCCGCGGTCCCGCAACGACCACGCGCCTTAGCGCCGGCGCGACTCGTGCCACAGCAGGAACATGCCCGAACCCACCACGATCGCGGAGCCAGCCAGCAGCGCGGCCGAGGGGATGTCGCCCCACACCAGAAACCCCAGCACAATCGCCCACACGAGCGAGAAGTAGTTGAATGGAACTACCGCCGACGTGGGGGCGAGGTGGAGCGCCCGCGTCCACAGGTATTGGCCGAGCGCATTGGCGAGGCCGTTCACCACCATGGCACCCCAGTCCGCGAGGGTTGGCGTGACCCAGCCGAACGGCAAAGCCGCCGTGAAGAACGCGGTAAGCACGACCATCTGATACATGGTCAACGTCTCGGCGGACTCGGTCGCCGTCATGCCGCGCACACCGACCGTCACCGTCCCGAACAGGACGGCATTGGCGAGCGCGAACGCCGATCCGGCCTGGAAGGTGTCGGCTCCCGGACGTGTCACCAGGAGCACGCCTAGAAATCCGACGATCAGGGCGCCCCAGCGAACCGGGCCGACGGTTTCTTTGAGAAACACGATCGACGCCACGGTGGCGAAAAGCGGAGCCGAGAAATTGATGGCGACCGCGCTCGCGAGCGGCATCAGGCTGAATGCAATGACCAGAAAGGTCTGCGAACACGATTGCGAGACCCCGCGCAGCATGTGGTCGCGCAGCCGCCTGGTGCGAAACACCGCAAAGCCCGTCACAGGCAGGATGACGAGGCTTGAGGCGACGAGCGAGGTCACGGCGCGCATGAACAGCATCTCGCCGATCGGGTAGGTGGCGACCAGCCACTTGGACAGCGCGCTCGAGCCCGCGAACAGGATGGTCGCGGTGAGCATGCAAGCGATGCCCAGCGGGATTCGCTCGGTCCGCTCCCTGCCTTCCCCGGCACGCGTAGTAGGGTGCGTCCGCTTCTCCTCCGCGGGATGCGGAGGAGGGTAGGGAGGGGGCTCCCGGGTAATCTCCTGGGCAGTGCGTGCTTGTGCGGCGACGTTCGGCTGTTTCACCCCGCTGCTCCTTGGGCCTGCCGGGATCTGGCGCCGCCACCGGTACGCTATCGGGGAAAAAATGGTATTGCGTTTGCCACAAGACTGTCAGTCGTTTTTGTGCTGGTTGACAGCCGTGCTCACAGCCGGGGAATTTCATGAACGTTCAATCTCTTCTTGCCGCCGGTTTTGTCGCCATGGCGACTCCGATCCTTGCCCAGACTCCGCCGGGACCGGCGGGGCCGGGCACCAGGCCCCACAACGTCGTGATCTTTGTCGCGGATGGCCTGCGCGCGCGGGCCGTGAACGACACCACGGCGCCCAATATGACGGCTCTTGCGCGACAGGGCGTTGCTCTCATCAACAGCCATTCGGTGTTTCCAACCTTTACGATGGCGAACGCCTCCGCCATCGCCACCGGCCATCAACTCGGTGACACCGGCGTGTTCTCGAACACGCTCTACGTCGGTCACCCGGTGCCGAGCGCCGCGAACAGCCGGACTCCGTTCATCGAAAATGATGCCGTTCTGGGCGAACTTGATGGGCACTTCGGCGGCAACTTCCTCAATGAGGACACCATCATCAAACTCGCCCGCGACAAGGGCTACAGCACCGCTGTCATCGGCAAGCATGGCCCTACGCTTTTGTTCGACCACACCGAGCGGACCGGATCGCAAACCATCGTGTTCGACGATATCACCGGTACCGAGCGGGGTATTCCGGTCTCGCCGGAAGTGGTCGAGCGTTTGAAGGCTGCCGGCCTTCCCACCGCGACGCCCTCCCGCGGCGCCAATGGCAATGCCGGGAATGTAACGACGCCCGGCACCAGGGTCGCCAATACGGTGCAGCAGGATTACCTCGCTGCGGTCGCGACCCGCGCAGTGCTGCCGCTGCTTGCAGCGCGCAACAAGCCCTTTCTGCTGGTGTTCTGGTCCCGCGACCCGGATGGCACGCAGCACAATCAGGGCGACAGCTTCCTCACTCTCACCCCTGGCATCAACGGCCAGGCGTCCCTTGCCGCCATTCGCAATGCCGACGACGACCTAGGCCGTGTCCGCGCGGTGCTCACCGAACTGGGGCTCGCCGAGAATACCGACATCATCGTCACGGCGGACCATGGCTTTGCCACTGTCTCAAAGGAAAGCGCGACCAGCGCGGCCGCCCAGGCCCGCCATCCCGACGCGCCACCCGGGCACCTGCCGCGCGGCTTTCTGGCCTTTGATCTCGCCAAGGCGCTCGCGATGCCGCTGATCGATCCGGATAACAATTACGTCGTCGTCCCAGATGGCGCCCATTCACGCAACGGCAACGGCCTCATCGGCGGCGACAAGGATCATCCCAAAGTGGTCGTGGCGGCCAATGGCGGCTCGGATTTGATCTACATTCCGGATGGTGACAAGGCGCTGGCCGGCAAGGTGGTCGCAGCGTTGCTGACGCAGGATTACGTGAGCGGCATCTTTGTGGGCGAACAGTTCGGCAAGATTCCCGGTGCGCTGTCGCTCGCCGAGGTCAATCTCGATGGCGCGGCCGTGACGCCAAGACCGGCTATCGTGGTCAATTTTCGCTCGTTCGACACGGTGTGCGGCGAACCAGTCCGCTGTCCGGTCGTGGTTGCGGATGCAACCCAGCAGCAGGGCCAGGGCACACATGGATCGTTCAGCCGCGGGGAGACCTGGAATTTCATGGCACTCGCCGGCCCCAGCTTCAAATCGGGCTTCGTGGATACGGCCCCAGTTAGCAATGCGGATGTCGGCCGCACCGTGGCGGCAATCATGGGGCTCCAATTCAAAGACAAGGGCGCGCTCACCGGTCGGGTGATCACGGAGGCGATGCTGGGTGGCGTGATGCCGGATGTGAAAGGCTGGTCGATCGTCTCCGAGCCAGCCGAAAACGGATTGCGCACCGTGCTCGACGTGCAGGCGGTCGGCAGCGTGCGCTATCTGGACGCCGGCGGGTTTCTCGGGCGCACGCTCGGCCTGTCGCAGGCGGCTCCGGCATCGGCCGCGCGTTGAGCGCGGCGCGGGTTCTTGCAGAGGACGGAGGACGGACAACAGAGGACAGAAATTTCTGTCAATCTATTATCCGTCACCGTCATCTGTCGTTCGAAGTTAATTCGACGAACTCGGCAAAATCTCCACGATCCCCACCTTGTTGAGACCGCTCATTGCCATCGCGATGTTGCCGTCACGGGTCGGCATCATGTGGCGCACGATGCCGCCGCCATTTGGGATCTGCCAAGTCTGGAATTTCTCAGTCTTGGGATCGAAGCGCACCAGATTGTTCGGGCGCGTGTTCGACTCCACGTACCAGATCTTGTCGTCGATCACCGTCATCCCATAGGGCTGCGACTGTGGTCCGCTCGGCCCTTCCCATTCCGTGACTCGTCCGGTCTTCGGCTCGAACCGCGCGAGTTTTCCGGTACCCCAGTCGCCGTACCAGATCATGTCGTCGGAGGTGACGCCCATGCGCCGAATGCGGGTGCGTGGATCCGGCAAGACGTATTCCTTCAGCTCCAGCTTGTCCGGATCGACGGTCGCGATCTTGTTGGAGCCCCAGTAGCTGAACCACGGCTGCCGGCCATCAGACAGGAAGCGCAGTGCATAGGGCTGCTGCCCGGGGCCGCCGTTGGGGGAGAACAGTTTGATGTCGCCGGTCCGGGGGTCGAGGCGGCCCATGAAGCCGCCGTTCTGCACGCTGAACCAAAGGATGCCGTCCTTGTCGAACAGCGGCGTGTGGGGATCGCGCGCCTTCGGATCGGGCATCGGGTAGAACTTGTACTCGCCCGTCTTCACGTCGAGCTTGCCGATGTGGCCGCCCCAATTACCGGCGTACCAGATGTTTCCGTCGCGGTCGTTGATCAGCCCATGCGGGCCGCCCTTGATCGGAATCGGGTACTCCTTCATCTCGCCGGTCGCGGGATCCAGACGGCCGAGCCGGTTTGCAAACTGTCCCGACCACCACAGCGAGCCGTCCGGCATCGCCAGCGGATCATGCGGGCGCTCGCCCGGTGTCGGCAGCGACCACTCGCGGAATTTGACCTGCACCGGGCCGTTGATGGCTGCCGGCTTGGGCCGCGGCTTTTCCGGGAAGCTCGCGATCAGATAAGCCTTGATCTGTTCGCCCTGCTCGGACGTGATGGGCGCGCCGGCGGCCATCATCATGTTGACTGTGTTGTCCCAGTCGTCGGCCGACTTGTTCGAATTCACGATGTTTCGCAGGTTATGACAGACGGTGCAATTATCCTGGACCAGCTTCTTGGCGCTGCCGTCGGGCAGCACGTAGTCGCCGGGTACGCCGGGCGTGGGCTGAACGACTTGACCCTGGGCAGACATGATGGCCGACAACGACGCGGCCGTCGTCAGGATGAGCAGCGATTTGGCGCGCATAAAGGTTCTCCGGATAGGTCACGGACGGCAAAAATCTTTGCTTTGCGCGGCTACATTGCCGGTGAAAGGCCCGCGCCGTCAAGCGGGACGCGGCGTGCGGGCACGGAGCGCGGGCGTCCCGCCCGCACCTTCCCTTGCACGTTGTTTCTCTGCGCGCTGTTTATTTGAAGAGTGCGGGCGGGACGCCCGCGCTCCTTTGCTAATTCGTCTTCCCCTGCGAGACGTCCATGATCATGCGCGCGAGCAGGTAGAGCCGTGGCTCGATCGAATCGAGGTCGACGTATTCGGCGTCGTTGGAGTGCGCGCCGAAGCCGCGCAGGCCAAATCTCTCGATCACGGCCGCCTTGGTCTTGAGCGCTGCGAACGCCGCGTCGGTGCCGCCGCCTTCCGCGACGTCGCTGATCCTGAGTGCGTTGCCGATCTCCGCATAGACGTCCTGCGCGTGCTTGGCGAGCGCGCGTGAGGCCGGCGTCAGTTCAAGGGGCGGGCGGCGGCGCTCGAACGCCATCTCGACCGTGGTATCCGGGATGAGCTTATTCTTGATGCGCTCGCGCACCTTCTGCTCGATGGCGTCGTAATCGGCAACGCGCAGCACGCGCACATCCGCGGTAGCGGAGGCATTGGCCGGTATGACGTTGCGATTGGTGCCCGCGCTGGCGATCGTCCAGTTCATTTTCAGGCCGGTGTCCGGGTTTGACAGATCGCGGGTCTGCAGGATCTGGTGGGCTAACTCGTAGAGCGCGTTGCGGCCGCGCTCCGGCGCCGCGCCCGCATGGGAAGCTCGCCCCTTGACGCTGAGCACGACCGCGCCGATGCCTGCTGTCGTTAGCGACAGCTCGTCGGACTCAACGCGGCTGCCCTCGCACGAGAACACCACGTCATGCTCGCCGCCGAGACGGGTGAGCATCGCGCGAGACCCCGGCGAGCTGACCTCTTCGTCGGCATTGATCAGCACCGTGATGTGCCCGTAATCGCGAAAATTCATCTCACGGAGAATGGCGAGCGTATGCAGGATGACCGCGATGCCGTGCTTATCGTCGGCAATGCCGAGCCCATAAGCGCGATTGCCGTCGATCCGGAACGGCTGCTGCGCCAGCATGCCGCGCAGATAGGCCGTGTCCATGTGGGCGATCAGCATGATCTTGCTGGTGCCGGTGCCGCTAAAGCGCGCCTGCACCATCTTGCCGATCTGCTTTGGCGTATCGACCATGCGATAGGTGTCGGCCGGATTGGGCTCGATTATCTCGACCGCGCCGCCGAGCGCTCTCAGCCGGCCCGCGATCACGTCGGCGATTCTGTCGAGCCCCTCGCGGTCGCCGCTGCCGGATTCGATGGAGACGAGGTCCTTCAGCGTGTCGAGCAGCGGGGCCTTCTCTTTCGCGGCGAGCGAGCGCACAGGCTCGACCGGCGCCGCGACGGCTGATGCCATCATGGCGACGCAGAAGCCGAAGGTGACAAGGGCAAGGCGGCGGAAACGCAGGCAGGGCAGGGCGGCCATGGCGGACTCTCCGGATCGCGTGGGAGAGGGGTAGGTTATCCAAAAGGGGCCCGGTTCGCCAGCGGTGCTGGTGACGGTAATGCGGCTTGCTGTGAGCTATTGCAGGTCATAACGTCGCCGCCATCGGGGGGCGACATGAAGGTGCGTGAAGCGATACGGATAATCGAGGAGGATGGCTGGGTTCTTGCTGCAACGCGCGGCAGCCACCGGCAGTTCACACCCAAGCAAGCCTGGTCGGGTTACAATCGCAGGGAAACCATCGGATGATATCGCGCCAGGCACGCTGAATAGTATATTGAAGCAGGCCGGCTTGAAGGAGAAAAAGTGATGCGCTACGCGGTCGTGATCGAAAAGGCGGAGGGAAACTACTCGGCCTATGTGCCTGATCTGCCGGGTTGCGTTGCTACTGGACCGACCGTGGAAGCAGTTGAGAACGAACTTCGCGAGGCGATTCGATTTCACATAGCGGGATTGAAGGAAGATGGTCTCGCCGTGCCGGAACCTACCAGTATCGCTGAATATGTCGAGGCATAAGGATCGCGATCTCAACACATAGCCCCGCTAATGTCCTATAAGGTGGCCGCGTATGATTTCACTGGACCTTAACCTATGAACGCCCCCGTCAACCTAGCCCCGCCCTACCGCCACTCGCCCCTCTTCCCGCTCGGCCACGACCCCACGCCGTACCGCAAGATTTCCTCCGTTGGCGTGCGGCTGGAGAAGGTGATGGGCACGGAGGTTGTAGTGGTGGAGCGCGAGGCCCTGCGCGCGCTCGCGGAGGCAGCCTTCGTCGACATCAACCACCTGCTGCGGCCCGCGCACCTCAGGCAGTTGCGCGCGATCCTCGATGATCCGGAGGCCTCCGACAACGACAAGTTCGTGGCCTATGATTTCTTGAAGAACGCCAACATCGCGGCGGGCGGCGTGCTGCCGATGTGCCAGGACACCGGCACCGCCATCATCATGGGCAAGAAGGGGCGGCTGATCTGGACCGACGGCAGCGACGAGGCCGCGCTCGCCGAGGGCGCGCGCGATGCATATTTCAAGAAGAATCTGCGCTACTCGCAGCTCGCGCCGTTGTCGATGTTCGAGGAAAAGAACACCAGGAACAACATGCCGGCGCAGGTCGAGATCTACGCGGACGGTGAAGACAGCTACAAGCTCCTGTTCATCGCCAAGGGTGGCGGCTCGGCCAACAAGGCGTTCCTGTTCCAGGCGATGCCCTCGATCCTGACCCACGACCGCATGCTGGCGTTCCTCAAGGAGAAAGTGCTCACGCTCGGGACCGCAGCGTGCCCGCCCTATCACCTGGCCATCGTGATCGGCGGCACCTCGGCGGAACTGACGATGAAAACCGTCAAGCTCGCCTCGACCAAATACTACGACGACCTGCCGATCACCGGTTCGGAAGATGGCCACGCCTTCCGCGACCTCGACATGGAGCAGGAAGTGTTGCGGATGACACAATCGCTCGGCGTCGGGGCGCAGTTCGGCGGCAAGTATTTCTGCCATGACGTGCGGGTGGTCAGGCTGCCGCGCCACGGCGCCTCGCTGCCGATCGGGCTCGGAGTGTCGTGCTCGGCGGATCGCCAGGCGCTCGGCAAGATCACGCGGGACGGCATTTTCCTCGAGGAACTGGAGCACAATCCCGCACAATACCTGCCTGATGTCGACGCGGCAAAGCTTGGTGGTGATGTCGTCGAAATCAATCTCAACCGGCCCATGAAGGATATTCTCGCGACGCTCAGCCGCTACCCGATCAAGACGCGGCTCTCGCTCACCGGCCCGATGATCGTGGCGCGCGATCTTGCCCACGCCAAGCTGCGCGAACGGCTGGAAAAAGGGCAGGGCCTGCCCGACTATTTCAAAAATCATCCGATCTACTACGCGGGCCCAGCGAAGACGCCCGAGGGCTATGCATCCGGCGCTTTCGGTCCCACGACCGCGGGGCGGATGGACTCCTTCGTCGATGATTTCCAGGCCGCAGGCGGCTCCATGATTTCGGTTGCGAAAGGCAATCGCTCGCCGCAGGTGCGCGAAGCCTGCAAGAAGCACGGCGGCTTCTATCTGGCCTCGATCGGCGGCGCTGCCGCAAACCTCGCAGAGCACTGCATCAAGAAGGTCGAGGTGGTGGAATATCCCGAGCTCGGCATGGAGGCGATCTGGCGCATCGAAGTGGAGAATTTCCCGGCCTTCATCGTCATCGACGACAAGGGGAACGACTTCTTCAAGGAGCTGAACCTCGGGTAGGTATTGTTGGCGCGGGGCGGTTTTTACGCCGCTCAACCCCTATCCCGCCTACTGCGGCAGGCTCAACCGGCTCGTCACGGTGCGGCCACGCAGGTCGTAGACGCGGGCATAGACGACGCCTTCGCGCTGGATTTCCACCAGCACCGGCTCGGCAAGCTGATTGCAGTAGAATTCGCCCATGGTGAGCGCGAAGTCGGCGCCTTTCGGGTCCCAGGTGACCCGGAACTCCGGCCCGAGTTCAACCTGTGCGGGCCGTTGCGGACCGCAGATGGCGATGCGCCAGCGCCGCTTGTCAGTCGGCACCTCCATGGACGCGGTGAGTCTCGCCCGCAGTTCCTGCGCCGCCTCCTTGAATGAAAGCCCCCAATAGTCGAGCATATAGCGGTCGTCCGCGGCGCGGATGCCGCCGGCGATAACGTTGAAGTGCGTGTATTGATAAGGATGCAGCTTCACCATCTCCTTGATGGGAAGGAACAGGCCGGCGAGCAGAACAGCCGCAGCGAATGCCGCTGCCGGTCGCCACACGTGCCACACGCGATCAGCAATCCACGCTCCGGCAAGGCCGCCGAGAGCCGCCATCGCGGGCGCCAGGAACACGAAGTGACGGATGCCGTTATACATCGCCGGTTTCGCGAGCACCGCAAGCGCGATCGGAAACACCGCCGCGAAGGCAAGCAGGAGGAGGATCGCCCGACGCGTCGGCGCGAGGTCGCGGCGGAAAGCGGCCACCAAGGCGCCGGCGGTGCCGCCGATGCCGAGCAGCAGAAAGATTTCCGGCTCCTTGAGCAGGAAGAGGGTCGGCACGTAGCGGCGCGGCATCTCCGGCACAGGAACCGCCATGCCGTCGAACATTTCCTTCCACGGCTTCTCGAAGAAGTGCGAGAAGTATTCCGCGGCGCGCAGCGGGTTGAGCGGCTCGGTCACCGACCATGGCCACACCATTGCCATCACGGCGTATCCAAGCAGGAGCGCCGGCACGAGGCGGAGCACAAAATGGCCAACATGGGCGCCCGCTTCGCGCACCCCATCGCGACGCGCCTCAACCGCGAAGATGAGCGCCAACGCCGCGAGCGCGTTAATGACGGCAATCCCGCCCAACACGCGCGTGCCAATCGCGAGCCCGGCCGCGCTGCCCAGCATCGCGCAGTTGATCGGCGAGGGCCGCGGATATTCCTCGAACGCGCGTACGAGGCTCAATGTCAGGAACACCATGGCGACCGCGAACGGCGAGTCCTTGGCGTTCATGTACATGTTCCCGTAATAGAGCGGGCAGGTCGCCAGAAGGGCGACCGCGATTAGCCCCGCAAGCGGCCCGCCGATCCGGCGCCCCAGGCGCCAGGTGATCAGGATTCCGATCAGCCCGACTGCGGCGCCGACCAGGCGGCGCGTCTCGAACAGATCGAAGGGCAGCACCTTGGCGGCGAGGGCCGACAACAGGTCGAAGCCGCCCCCGTAGGCATAAAGATTGACAAAAGAGAGCGCGCGCTGGTCGGTGAAGCCGGACGCGTACAGATTAAGCAGCAAGCCGCCGTATTCGGCATGGGCGTAATCATCCCAGCCAAGGCCATAGTCGCGAAACGTAAAAGCGGCGATGATCGCGACCGCTACAATGATGGCCAAAGCGAAAACGTCTGCAATTCGTTCTGCCGACCGCCCCGCCGGCCAGGAAGTCAACATCGATACTCACCAATTTTGCTGCAATGCGGAAATAAATCCCTGAATAGACGGTGACCCGTAGGCGGCACCTTGCCTATTTATTGCACTTTTATGGATGAATGCGGGCTGAATATTTGCTTGTCCCCCGCGTCTCCTTGTCTCTCCCTCCCCTCAAGAGCCAGAAGCCTCGGGGCTACTGTCGTGGAGGGCGGATGAAACTGAACCCGCGGCGGCTGAATTGGGCTGCCGCGCGGCGACAACTCCATCGTGTGCTGCAGGTTCCGCTTATACCGCCATGCCTCGACAGGTGGCGGAGAGAACCCACTCATCTCGCAGGGTCGTGGCCGGGCTTGTCCCCGGCCACCTCATTCTGCGTGCCCCGAGCTCACATTCGGGGTCGCCCGGACAAGGCCGGCGACGACGGCGACATGCAAGTCGAAACGATAACTGCTGCAGAGCTGATTTCGCTCTATGGAATCAAACTCCACTCGCATTGCCGCGTAAAAGTAAACGACGGCGAAGGGTAGGAGATTGCTATGCGTTCCATTCCGGTGAAACGCTATCGTTTCGTGCCAGGCGTGAACTCCTAGCTCCAGCGCTGCCTGGCGGGCGAAGAATTGCTGACCGCAGTTGAGGCGCGCGCGTTGTGGCCAAGTTTGCGGTCGGTAGGAGAGCTTCAGCGCAGACGCGATCGTCCAACATGGATCGGCGCGAACACGCGTTCGATGGCGCAGGGCGGAAAACATTTCGCGCCGTTCAAGAACCAAGATTGTGGTGAGAGGTTATTCGCTAAGTGAATATGGCGGATATCTCGCAAATGCCGGTATCCGCCATGACACATAACAAATGTCAACGCCTCTCAGAGGAACCATGCAGATGAAATCGTTCCCAACAATCGTTGCGGGATCCGCCGCGACCGTTCTGATGTTGAACGGACTCGCCTTTGCGCAACAGCCACCTCAACAACAGCAACAACAACCGCAGCAACAATCGCAGCAAGGTCAGACGCAGCAACTCAGCAATCGGGATGTGCGTCAGTTCATGACTCAGATCGAACGCGACATAAACCAGATGATGCAGACGGGAAATACGTCCCGCTTGCGTCAATGGACGCAAAGCCATGTAGCGGATAATGCGGTGTTCAGCGGCACCCGCTCGATTGTCGGCGAGGGGCAGAGCAAGCTGTTCGCGGCCGCCACCATCACCAAGCAGGATTTGCTTCGGCTGCAGCATTTCGCGCTCAGTTCCATGCCCGAATTGCTTGGCTCGCCGCAAGAATATCGGCTCAACATCCAGGTGGTGAATATCCAACCGGTCGGCGACTCTGCCGCACTGGTGAAATCACACATTTCAGAGTCGAGGACGCTTGGGGGTGGCCGAGGCGAGTTCGGTGGTCGCACTGGTCAGGGTGAGTTCGGTGGTCGCATGGGCCAGCGCGAGCAGCAGTTCACGACAGGCCAGGGTCAGGAATCGCAAGGTGACGAGTTTGCGGAGGAGGAGGGAACTCAGCAATCGTTCGGAAGAGGGGGCCAGCAGCGCGGCGCCCAGCGTGGCCAGCAGGCCGGGCTGCAGCTGGAAACACACGCCACATGCTCTCATCTCGTTGAGCAGAATCGCAGCTCCGGACGGGTTCAAATCGCGATGGGGATCTGTGACGCAGAGACCGATACGCAGTTCTAGTTATTGAGCCTCTGCGCGAGATTGTGCTCTTGGCCCCACCGAGGATTCAGGGGCGGCTGGGGCGACCTTGGGGCGGGTCGCAAACCGCAAACAAAGTAGAACCAATCATCGTACGCTCTGTTCTCTATTGAGCTAGGCCACAACCAATAGGAGCAAGCGATGGCCACTCAGCAAGGCACCGGCAAGCACGGGCACAAGGACACCAAAGAGCCGTATCCGCACCGCGAGGCCGCGAGCACGCGTGGGCGTGGAGAACATCAACAGGGGAGCCAAGCTGGTTCTCGGCAACGCACGGGCCGTCAGCCGGAAAGCGGTGAGCCAAAGGGTCGTGAATACCGCGATCAGGAGGGTGGCATTCACCACCACACGCGCACCTCTCAGGCAATGAAGGACAAGGAGTAGCCCAGTCGGGTGTAGTCGCAGCGCATTGGATGTTGACCCCAACACCTCGACCGCGAGGAGTTGGGGGCGGAAGGACAGGCGTGGGGAGCCGGGCGTACGCGACGCTGAGTGTCCCGGCCGGGTGTTCTCAGCGCGAGCTTTATTTTGCGGGGAAATAGTTCCATTGGGAAACTCCGTGAGGAAAGGACGCCGTGAGTTTCGGGGAAGCGCCTCTCCGATTCGAAGCACAGTATTTGCGGAACATAGCTGAGGTGGAGGCGTTGCTCAGGCAGTTTGGCCGGAGGTACCACCCATGCCGACCTTCGGGAGGCATCCACGGGAGCAAGCGTGCGGTAACCGGCCTATCGTTTTTCCCAGGAGCAGAGCGCCTCGATCCCGACCGCGTTTCCACGGGACCGAGTCACCTCGCCGACCGATCCACGTGGGTCGGCAGCATTCGCTTCTTCCTTACCAGCATTTAGCAGATCGTGCGCGGATGGCCGGCGCGAATCCGGTCATGGCTGTGGGGAAGTGGTTTTTCCGGAACAGTGTAAGGCTGGCCACGGCGGCCGCGGCATCATTTCCGGCGTCAGCCAATGCTGATTGGCCATCGCGCGATCTGCCGCTGAGCTACCTTCAGTCGTTCGGCGAGCGCGCGGACGCTATCAACGCGCTGCTGTGGTTCTTGATTGCGGTTTCGCTTGCCGTTATCGGCATGACGGTTGTGCTGTTGCTGGGCGGGATATTTCGTGGCCGCATGCTCAGCGCCGACAGCCTGCCGGGAATCGTCCCGCTGGTGCGCGTGCGTCGCGGCGCGATCTGGATCACGGTCGGCGTCACTGTCACGATTTTGGTCCTGTTTGCGTCAAGCGTGTGGACGGTCGTCACGCTCGCGGCCGTATCTCTTCCCCCTCGGTGGCCCGAAAATCTCAAGCTGCAGGTCATCGGCCATCAATGGTGGTGGGAAATTAGGTACCGCAGCGACGAGCCTTCGCGTCATTTCCGGACCGCCAATGAAATTCATATTCCGACCGGAGAACGGGTCGGCGTCGAACTCATGACATCCGACGTCATCCACTCATTCTGGATTCCTGCATTGAACGGCAAGACCGATCTCATTCCCGGTCAGAGAAATGCCACATGGTTCACCGCAGCCAAGCCTGGGATCTATCGCGGTCAATGCACCGAATATTGCGGACCCCAGCACGCGCACATGGGGATGGAGGTGATCGCGGAGCCTCCGGAAGCCTTCAACGCGTGGTGGAATCATCAGCTTGAGTCCGTACCCCCACCCGAAAATCCCGCCGCCAATAATGCGTTGAGCGCCTTCGTGGCGAAATGCGGCGTTTGTCATACGGTGCGCGGAACACCGGCCGGTGGCACCCTTGGTCCGGATCTGAGCCACCTGAAGACCCGGCGCACGATCGCAGCCGGCACGCTTGTGAACACGGTCGGCAACCTGTCCGCCTGGATCGCCGACCCGCAGCACGTGAAGCCGCGAAATCTCATGCCGGCGGTTGAGATATCGGGATTGGAACTCAACCGGATCCGGAGCTTCCTGGAAACGCTGAACTAGGGCATCGGCAGTGACGATTACGCAATTTGAGCGCACGCCCGATATTGCAGCGCGCGACTATGAATCCGAGACCGCGCGCCACCTGGAAGAACTTTGGGAGAGCAAGCCCGGACTATACGGATTTTTCTCGACCGTCGATCATAAGGAGATCGGCATCAGATACATCGTTACGGCATTTGTGTTCCTGGTTGCCGGAGGAATCGAGGCGCTGCTCATGCGCTTGCAGCTCGCCGGGCCGGAACTGCGTCTCCTCACGCCCGAGCAGTACGACGAACTCTTCACGATGCACGGGATCACCATGATCCTGTGGTACGCCTTCCCGGTCCTCACCGGGTTTTCGGTATATTTGCAGCCGCTGATTTTGGGCTCGCGGGACATGGCTCTACCGCGCCTCAATGCGTTCACGTATTGGGTGTTTCTGTTTTCCGGCGTGTTTCTGTATGCGAGCTTCGCAGTAGGCGCGGCGCCCAATGCCGGCTGGTTCAATTACACGCCCTATGCGGTCCGAACGTACAATCCGGGTCTCAACATCGATTTCTATGCCCTCGCCAACATCCTGCTCGGCATTTCGACCACGCTCGGTGCGATCAACTTCGTGGTCACGATACTGCGCGAGCGGGCTCCGGCGATGTCGATCAATCGTCTCCCGATCGTGAGTTGGGGCACGCTGACGGTGTCGGTCGGCCTCATCTTCGCGCAGCCTTCAGTCACGTTGGCGTTTTTTCTGTTGTGGATGGACCGCAACTTCGACACCCACTTCTATCAGACGGCATCCGGTGGACAGCCGCTGCTATGGCAGCACCTGTTCTGGATGTGGGGCCATCCCTGGGTCTACGCCATCGTGCTGCCGGCCATCAGCATGGTGTCTCAGATATTACCGGTGACTTGCCGGCGCCCGCTGGTCGGCTACACGGCGGTGGCGCTTGCGACCGTCCTGACCATGGTGCTCGGCTTCGGCGTCTGGATACACCATATGTTCGCGACCGGGCTGTCCAGCCTCGCGCTGTCTTTCTTCGGCGTCGTATCGATCCTGATCGTTGCTCCGAGTGCCGTGTCGTTCTTTGCCTGGATAGCCACCATTTGGACCGGTCGACCGATTCCGAACACGACCTTCCTGTTTCTCGCGGGTTTCATTTTTGTTTTCGTGATCGGCGGCGTGTCGGGCTTCATGACGGGCTCGGTGCCGGTCGACTGGCAACTCACCGATACCTATTTCGTGGTCGGTCATATTCATTACGTTCTGATCGGCTGGAATCTGTTTGCCGTAATGGCGGGCATTTATCACTGGTTTCCAAAGATGACGGGTCGTCTCTTGAACGAGACAATCGGCAAATGGAATTTCTGGATGATGTTCATCGGTTTCAATGTCGGTTTCTTCCCGATGCATATATCCGGCCTGCTCGGCATGCCGCGACGCGTCTATACTTATCTCGACGGCATGGGCTGGAGCACGCTCAATCTCATAACCACGATTGGAGCCTACATCTTTGCGGTCGGCTTCCTCCTGCTGCTCGTCAACGTCGCTGTGAGCCTCAGGCGCGGGCGTTCGGCAGGCCCAAACCCGTGGGACGCCGACAGCATGGAATGGGCGACGCCATCGCCGCCGCCGCCCTATAACTTTGTCGTCATCCCGGCGGTGGCGAGCCGCTCGCCATTGTGGGAGGACAGGCTTGATGTCTCGGAATACCGCACCTCCATTCAGGAAGGCATGTTGCTCGATCACGGCAAAGAAGTCGTGGCCACGACCGTGCTCGATGCAGAACCTGAAGGCATCCTGAAAATGCCGGAGGACTCGTTGTCGCCGTTTCTGAGCGCAGTGGCATTGACGGCCCTGTTCGTCTTCGTCCTGGTCCACTGGTGGTGGCTCGCAGGCGCGGCCGCCCTCGTCGGGCTTGCCATAACCGCCGTGTGGCTCTGGCCGCGTGAGGAGCTGGGGCAGATCGCGAGGTTGGCGCCGCCATGACTGAAGTCGGGATCGAACATCAACGCCTGGCGGTTGGCAGCACCGGCACCCTCTCCAACGGTTATTGGGGAATGGTCGGCCTGATCGCGACCGAGGCGGCGCTGTTCGTGTATTTGCTGTTCGCCTACTATTATCACGCAGTACAGCCACACGAGGGGGCCTGGCCGCCCGGCGGGATTCCCAGTCTGTGGTTTGCGATACCGCAAACAATCATTCTCCTCATCAGTAGCGCTGTGATGTGGTGGGCGGAACGCGGGACCAAACGCGGCGTGCGCCGGGAGCAACTCACCGGGCTTGGACTTACGCTCCTGATCGGAGCCGGATTCATCGTCCTCGAGGCGTTCGAGTGGGAGAGCAAGAATTTCACGCTGTCATCGGGTGCTTACGGCTCACTCTTCTTCACCATCGGAGGTTTTCACCTCGGCCACGTGGTGACCGGGATGCTGCTTTTGATTGCCGTGATGGTGTGGTCGCTTCTCGATTACTTTGGTCCGGCACGCAGCGGACCGGTTTCGATCACCGCCATATACTGGCATTTCGTCGTCGCGGTATGGCTGGCGGTGTTCTTCACGATCTACATCACGCCACGTTTGGGATTGCTATGGCACACAGCGCAACCGTGACCGGTGAGGCGCATCCGGCGCCGCACCGCCATCGTGTCGGCACCACGCTTTTGGTGGCGGGCTTGTTTGCCGTACCTTTAGTGTGGGGCATCCGCCTCGCCGCGAACTTCGCGATTGCGAGCCATTTCTGCTTCCCTGGCGATGTTCGGCTGTACGCGTTGCCCCCATCGCTCGGCTGGGTATGGCCCACAATGATCGGCATCAACGTGCTGAGCATCTTGATCGCGGTCGCGGTCGGGCTGGTAAGCTACCGCAACTGGCGGCTCACTGCGGACGAACACGCCGGTCGGAGATCCGGGCTGATCGAAATCGGCGAAGGCCGCACCCGTTTCCTGTCCGCATGGGGGCTGTTGATCGCAGCCCTTTTTGTGTTGGTGGCGGCTTTCGACCTGGTCGCCCTTTGCATCGTGCCGGTGTGTGGATGAAATGCACCATGCCTTTCGGCATTGCCATCGTGTTAGCCGTTGCGAGCCTCGCCGTTCCGGCGGCAGCTTGGGCTCATGGCGCCGGCGGCGGCCACGGATTGGCGTGGAACTTCGACTCGTGGGTGTCGGTCACTCTCGTGGGGGCGACGTTATGGTACGGATTCGGCCTGAGGCGGATGGAGCGGGAAGGCGCTCCGGTCGTCGGCGTCGCCGCGATGGTGGCGTTCGCCGGCGGGATCGCGGTGCTGTTCATGGCGCTTGTCTCGCCCATCGACGCGCTCGGCGAGGACTTGTTTTCCGTTCACATGCTCCAGCATCTGTTGCTGATGCTGGCCGCGCCCCCGCTGCTCGTATATAGCCGCCCGGCGATCGTTTTCTTGTGGGCCTTTGCGCCGCCCCAGCGCAAGCGGATCGGCCGCTTGTGGCGAAAGACCAGGTTGGCGCGGCTATACGCCGGGCTCATGCATCCCGGCGTCGTGTGGATTGCCTTCACGGGTTTGTTCGTGTTCTGGCACATCCCGGCGACGTATCAGTGGGCGCTTGCGGACCCAGTTGTGCATACGTTCGAGCATCTTTGCTTCTTCCTCAGCTCGCTCGCTTTCTGGACGCTTGTCATCGAGCCTTCCGGCCGGCGCCGGATGGGCTACGGCGCGACGTTGATCTTTGTCGCCATCACTGCAGCGCTGAGCGGTCTGCCGGGCGCGCTGATGATTCTTGCGTCGCGCCCGCTTTATCCTGCACACGGGCAAGGCGTCATCTACTGGGGGCTGACATTGATCGAGGATCAGCAACTTGCAGGTCTGCTGATGTGGATTCCCGCCGGCTTCATGTATGTGGCGGCGATTGCCTGGCTGTTCGTAAGCTGGCTCGATGATGCCGAGCGAAGGGCGTTCACGGGCCATCCGATCGCCAGCCGAGCCCTCCTCCTTGCCGTTTGCGCGTCTGTTCTTGCTCTTGACGCAAGCTCGGGTGACGCGCGTGGGCAGCTTGCTGCTGCCGGCGCCGTGGCGGGCAATCCTAGCCAAGGCGCATCGCTTATCGAACGGTATGGCTGCGGAGGATGCCATATGATTCCGGGCATCACCGGAGCTCAAGGTGTTGTCGGCCCTCCGCTGATCGCCGTTGGTCGCCGAGTTTTCCTGGCCGGCGTGCTGCGCAACTCGCCGGAAAATATGATCGCCTATCTCGAAGACCCGCAGCGCTTCGTTCCCGGCAATGCGATGCCGAACATGGGAATCACCCGCCGGGATGCGCAGGACATCGCGGCTTATCTCTATACGCTGCGCTGATGCTGAGTGGGCAAAGTCGCCGGCTACAGCCGATGATGGAGTGCACCGGCCTCCGCGCAACTTTGCCGCCGTCGCAGCGTGAGAGCGGACAGAGCGGGCGAATGGTTCTGCTCTTATTTCGAGTGGTTGCCGCTGTTCTGCGGCACATTCCCGGGCGCCTTGGCACCGCTCTGCGGCGCGCTCCCAGTGGTCTGCTGCGAGGGAGATGCCGCCTGCTGCCCAGCGGCGCTAAGCTCGCGACGGACCTCAGTCACCTGCTCGGGTTTCACATCGCCGAAATGGTTGCCCCAGCTGTTGCGGATATATGTCGCGACGTCGGCGATCTGCTTGTCATCGAGCTTATTGCCATACGGCGGCATCACCGCTCGACCTATGATGATCTGACCGACGACATAATCCGTCAGCTTCAGGAATGGATTGTTGCGGAAAGCCGGGCCGACACCGCCGAAGCCTTCCTGGCCGTGGCAGACAAAGCAACTGCTCTGCATAAATATCTTTTGGCCGTTGTCCCCTTGGCCCTGAGCGCGTGCCGCACTGAGTGAAAAAAACGCTGCCAGCACCGCGCCCGAGGCCATTGCGATTGTCGCGCTTCCAAGAGTCCTCGTGAGTTGGAGCGTTACGGAAGTGGCCTGTGTTTCGGTGCGCTGCATGATTCCATCTCTTCGTGGCTGATCCGATATTCGGATCACCGCCGTTTGGATAAACTCCAACTGCCGGTATCTCGGCGTGCGCAACACGAAGAGAAACCCTGCCACGGGGCTTTCGTTCCTGATCAGGTCTCGCCAATTCCACCAGCTGAGAGTCGAATGACCGACACCAAAACTGCCGTGGAAGGATTGCAAAGCTACGCTACATAACCTGGCGGTTACGCCCAATCAGAATGGATTCCGGTCAGCTCAAGCGCTTGCCATTTCTCTGCGGTCGCCGTCGCAATCTTCTCTCCACAAAATCGCGGAACAGCCGGGAACGTTCATACCTTTTCGGTGTTGTCGCATTGTTCTCTCGGTTCGGCGAGGGGAATCAGCCATGCGCCAATCCAGAATACTCCTCAACCTGTTGGGCACGACCGTTCTTGCGACTTCATTTGCACTCAACCCCTGTTCGGTCCGCGCCGACGATCTCGTCGCGCTCAGCAAGGATCAAAACCAATGGGTGATGGCCACCAAGGATTATGCCAATACGCGCTTTAGTGGCCTTGATCAGATCAACGCGCAGAATGTCGGCCAATTGCAAGCAGCCTGGTCGTTTTCACTCGGCGCGGAGCGGGGTCAGGAGGCGGCGCCGCTGGTGATCGGGGACACGATGTATGTCATCGCGCCCTACGCGGGAGTGCATCCCAATCAGGTATTCGCGCTCGATGCTGTCACCGGAGATCTGAAGTGGTCCTATGCGCCCAAGCCAAACCTGTCGGCTCAGGGCGTGGCCTGCTGCGACGTGGTTACCCGTGGATTGGCGTATGACAACGGAAAGATTTTCCTCAACACACTCGACATGCACACGGTCGCGCTGGATGCGAAGACCGGCAAGGAACAGTGGCACACGAAGCTCGGCGATATAAATCGTGGCGAGACCATCACCATGGCGCCGATGGTGGTGAAGGGAAAGGTTCTGGTCGGCAACAGCGGCGGAGAGCTCGGTGTGCGGGGCTGGCTCACGGCACTCGATGAAAATTCGGGGCAAATCGTCTGGCGGGCATATGCGACCGGCCCCGACAAAGAGGTGTTAATAGGTCCCGACTTCAAGCCGCACTACGACTGGATGAAGGGCGAAGACATGGGCGTCAAGAGCTGGCCGCCCGACGCCTGGAAAATCGGCGGTGGAACGTTCTGGGGCTGGATTCAATATGACCCCGATCTCAATCTGATCTATTACGGCACCGCCAATGCGGGTCCGTGGAATCCAAACCAACGTCCAGGCGACAATCTTTGGACTACCACCATCTTCGCCCGCGACCCCGATACCGGAATGGCGAAATGGGCCGACCAACTCAACCCCCACGATTTGTGGGACTATGACGAGATCAACGAAAGCATTCTCCTCGATCTGCCGATCGAGGGCCACACCGCCAAGACCATTGTCCACCCGGCGCGCAACGGGCACATCTACGTGATGGATCGCACCACCGGCGAGATTCTTTCAGCCGACCCCTATGTGACGATCAATTCCACCAAAGGCATCGACCTGAAAACCGGGCGCCCGATCCCGAACGAGGAGCTCACCCCGGTGCTCGGCAAGACCATCGTTAACGTCTGCCCCGCCGCGCCAGGCGGCAAAGACTGGCAGCCGTCCGCATATTCGCCGCAGACGAAGCTGCTCTACGTACCCCACCAGAACCTTTGCATGAACTGGAGATCCTCTGAAGTCGGCTTCATCGCTGGCACGCCCTATGTCGGCGCTACCGTCGATATGTATGCGGGACCTGGGGGGCATCGCGGCGAGTTCATGGCGTGGGATCCGATCGGGCGCAAGAAGGCGTGGTCGATCGAGGAAGACCTGCCGGTGTGGAGTGGCGCGCTCGTGACGGCGGGCGACGTGGCGTTCTATGGAACCATGGACCGCTGGTTCAAGGCCGTGGACGCCAAGGAAGGCAAGGTTCTCTGGCAGTTCAAGGCGCCGTCCGGAATCATTGGCCAGCCCGTTACCTATATGATCGGCGGCACGCAATATGTTGCGATCCTCTCCGGGGTCGGCGGGTGGCCGGGCGTGATCGCAAACGCCCAGCTCGACCCGCGCGTGCGCAACGGCGCGCTTGGTTTTGTCGGGGCAATGCAAGACCTCCCGGCGCGTACATCGGCCGGCAGCACGCTGCTGGTCTTCGCGCTGCCCGGGCCGCTCCACACGGCGGGCGGCGGCGAGAACCAGCCCCAAACGACCGGGCAGGGCCAACCCGCGCCGCGTTCCCAGCAGCCTGCCGGACCACAATCGCCGCCATCTGATCGATGAGGGGAAGCCCGCGATGGATACGCGTGCGGAATCGCGGCGCTCAGTCGGCGTGCTTGGCGCGCCACTCTTGCTTGCCATGCTGGTCGGCATCGCTATAGCGAACGAACCGCACAATCCGCAGGACACCCTGCGGGTCTGCGCCGATCCCAACAATCTGCCGTTCTCAGACGAGAGTGGGAGCGGATTTGAAAACAAGTTGGCAGACCTGGTGGCGGGAGAGCTCGGGCGCAAGGTCAGCTATACCTGGTGGGCGCAACATCGCGGCTTCATTCGCAACACGCTGAAAGCGGGTGATTGCGATGTCCTCGTCGGCGCACCGAAGTTGCTCGACATGGTCGAGACCACGCGGTCCTACTACAGGTCAACCTACGTTTTTGTATCCCGCGCTGATCGACACCTGAACGTCACCTCGATCCGCGACCCGCGGCTGCGCTCGCTCAGGATCGGCGTTCAGCTCGTCGGGGACGATGGCTTCAACACGCCTCCGGCGCACGCCATTGCGGCTCAGGGCATCACGGCCAACGTGGTCGGCTACACGCTCTACGGCGATTACGGTTCGGCCAATCCGCCGGCGCGGATTATCACCGCAGTGGCGAATGGTGAGATCGACATTGCGGCCGCTTGGGGGCCGCTAGCCGGCTATTTCGCCAAGCGGTCTGATATTCCGATGACCATTGCGCCGATCGAAGACACCGAAGAGTTCGCTCCGCTGGCGTTCCGCTTCGACATCGCCATGGGCGTGCGCAAAGGCGATCATGCGCTGCGCGATCAGCTCGACTCCGTCATTGCACGCGACCAGGCGATGATCACGGAGATCCTGCGGTCCTACGGGGTCCCGCTCATCGATGCCGACGATCTGCCGTCAGCGCGCATGTCGAGGCCGGCACAATAGCGATCGCAACAAAGGAGGAGCCAGCTATGTCGCGCTTCACTCGGGTCCGATCTTTCTCCGGCGGTCTTGCGCTGTCGCTCGCCATGGTGGTTGTGGCGGGTTCAGCGCAGGCTCAATATTCAGCTGATCCTCTCGGCAAGATATCTGGCAATCCGCCGCCGGCGCAGCAGGCGGGCGTTGAGAACAGGTTCCTGAAGGTGCCGCTGGTCAACAATATTCCTGGCGGGATCCGGGTGGAGCCTGGCGTAACCAATCCGATGGCGAACGATCCAGCCTCGATCGAGCGCGGCATGAAATACTTCATCGGCTTCAATTGCGTGGGATGCCACGCTCCGAACGGCGGCGGTGGTATGGGGCCGTCGCTCAGCAACCGCGCTTTCAAGTTCGGCTCCGATGCGGCAAACCACTTCGTGGTGATCGCCCACGGTGCTCCACTCGGGATGCCGGCATGGTCTGAATCGCTGCCGGAAACCGTCATTTGGGATCTGGTGAGCTACATCGGCAGTATCAGCGACGCGCCGGGCAACGGATGGGGGACGACGGTTTCGCCGAGCGCAAATTTGCCTCGCATTGAACAGGTACCGGCGGAGTTCAATCAGACGGCAAGGCCGTGGCAGGCCACGCGACCGTTCTCAGCGGGGCGAGCGCCGCAGTAATACCAGGGCGCCGTGCATGACCTTGCATTTGTCGTGGTCGAGCTTGTCCCAGCCATATTGCTGGACTTGACCCCGCAATCTATCTCTATGCGAAGATGATAGGCCCACGAGTCAAGCTCGCCGGTCACAAGCAAGTGTTTGGAGCAACTTCATCGGGATACGCTCTCGTCGACAACGCTTTGAGGAAAGACGCGAGGGTGCATGGCGATGCCAAGAAAACCTACGTCGTCAATTCCACGAAATTATTCCGCTGGCGGCCACCCATGGCTGGGTGCGTTTGTCGAGGCAATCGACAAACGCTTGCGGCGACGACAGGGCGTAAGCGAGTACACGGGATCGCGCGACTGCTTCTGCCGCATGCAGATCGCCCGCAGCGCTGATGATCTAGTGCTGACGGATGGTACGCCCGTGCGGCCGGGCGACCGCATCGTCAACTTGCACTTCTGGATCGAGCACGTTCCGCCAATCCCTTCGACGGGCCCCACACTCGGCTGGGCGCGGAGCATCAGCAGGATCTTTGAATCTTCGTTGCAGGAATTAGCCCGCCATCTCGCCGCCAGGACGGACGTGGGCGACATCGCTGCAATTCGTCTGAGTGTGGCGCTTGGCGCCGCCGCCCGAAACAGTCAGGTCTCACGCCTCTTGTCGCGGTTCGGATTTGAGCCAGCGCCGCAGCCGGGGCGGCTTTCGCTTGCCGAGTGCATCCATCGGTGCGGCGAGAACATTCTCATTTCTCTTATGCTGCTTGCGCACAATCCGATGGCGCTGCGTTCGGACACATTGATGCGGGATCGCGTCGTCCTCTATTTGTCGCGTCGGGCGCTGGAACAGCGATACGGGAGTAGGTGACAAAGAGCGCCGATGGCACGAGATCGGACCCAAGTCGGGCTCGTCCCGGCCATCTGCACAATGACGCCCGCGACGCGCGCGGGCACCACGATCAAGAGGGGCTCAAAACGTCGCGATGGGATTTGCGGGTGAACCCGTGCCGCCGCGAATCGGAAGTGGCGCCGCTGTCAACAGGAAGTCCCAGCGATTTCGGGCCGCGGCAGCGTCCGCCAATGCCTCGAGATCGCAGTTATCGAAGAGGTGGACGCCGAGGTATAGCAGCGCGAAATCATGGACGGCGCCGCGGAGGTTCGACGGAGACACGTATTGCGGATGATCGCTGCCGAGAATGGCGATGTCGCGTTGCTTGAGCCAGGGAATAACCGAAGGGTCAAGCCCTGCCGACCGACCTCCTTCGGCGCGGCCACGCAGCCACGGCCCGAGTTCCTTGCGCCGCGCCCATACGCCGGTGCGCACGAACAAGGCGTCACCGGCTGACACTTTGACGCCCGTCTGCTTTTCCCACGCCTCGAGGTCTTCGACATAGATGGGCGTTCCGGGTTCCAGGTACGGAACACCCTTGAGCCGCGGAATGTCGATCAGGATGCCGCGCGTGAAGATCCCGTTCTTGACGTTGTGGATAGAGTTTTTCGCGTGGCCGCTCTTCAGCACAGCATCTGCATCAGGTTTGTAGCCATTGTAGAACACGCCGTTGTCGTTGATGTGCGCAAGCGAGTCCAAGTGTGTATGGGCGATCCCGTGATAGGCGACCCCGATCCGGTCATTTCCGATTGCGAGCATCTTGACTTCATACGGATTGGGATTGTCCACCGCCTGGACAGTATCGGCGTCGCCCGCGAGCGACACCGAAAAGCCCTCCTTAACGAGAGCCGCTGCCTGCTTTCTCTTCTCAGGCGTGATCAGGTTCAGGGCTCCGATCTCGTCATCCTTTCCCCAGCGGCCCCAATTGGAAAGCTCCGTCTTCCAGCGCTCATACTCCGCGGGCGTGACCACGTGCGTGGAGGCCGGCTGAGACGCCAATTTTCCGGTCGCCAGCCCGATCATCAACAGCGCCAATAGGCTTTGCGCAAAAACCTTCATGTTTCCTCCTCCCGATCCGCCTGCGACGCAAGCACTCCAGGCCCTCTAACAGGCGTTTCGCTTTTTCATTCTCATCGGGCCTACATCGCAGAGTGTACCCCATGCCTGCGTACCGCGGGAGGCCGCATCCATACATCGGCCGCCGGTGTGTTCCGCCCAGGAACTTCGCGCTTTCAGACCGGCTTATCTAAATTGCGGGATGCTGAGCAGGCGTTCACATGGGCGTTGTCGATTTCATTCTGGGACGGAGGCTTGCCAATCGAGAGTATGGAGCGCGCAAAATCGGCGCGTTGGAGGGGGTACCTGCAATGGGCCTCGATGGGATTTCCTCGTCGTCCTACGGCCCGGAAGCCGCCCTCGCGGTTCTAATACCGCTCGGTGCAGCAGGCGCTTCGTACATCGGCTGGGTGATGACGCCGATCGTGATCCTGCTCGGCATTTTGTTTGCCTCATATTGGCAAACCATTCGCGCTTATCCGAGCAACGGCGGCGCTTACATCGTATCAAAGGAAAATCTCGGCACGAATGTCAGCCTGCTGGCGGCGGCCGCATTGATGATCGACTATGTCCTGAATGTCGCGGTCGGAATCTCTGCCGGAGTGGGCGCGTTGGTCTCGGCTGTGCCCTCGCTGCATCCTTACATTCTCCCGCTGTGCCTGCTGATTCTCTTGATCATCACCTTGGTCAATCTGCGGGGTACGCTGGACGCCGGTCGCGTATTTGCGCTTCCAACCTACCTCTATATTGGAAGTTTCCTGCTCATCTTGAGCATCGGCGTCGTCAAGGCCCTCGTGGCAGGCGGACATCCGCAGGCCGCCGTGGCGCCGCCCCATCCACCGGAAGCCACGGAGGCCGTGAGCCTGTGGCTATTGCTCCGCGCCTTTGCGAGCGGATGTACCGCGATGACCGGCGTTGAGGCCGTCAGCAACGGCATGAGCGCTTTTCGCGACCCGCCGGTGGCCTACGGACACCGGACGCTTGCCGCCATTGTGGTGGCGCTGGGGATTTTGCTCTCCGGGATCGCATATCTTGTTCACGCTTATGGCATCGGCGCCATGGACCAAACTCAGCCTGAGTATCGAAGCGTGGCATCGCAGATCGCCAGTGCGGTCGTCGGCAACAGGGGGTTCTATTACGTCGCGGTCGGATCGCTGATGTGCGTGCTGACTCTATCCGCAACGACGAGCTTCGTGGATTTCCCACGGCTGTGCCGGATGGTGGCGGAGGACGGATTTCTGCCGCGCCCGTTCGCGATCGCGGGCCGCCGCCTCGTCTTCACGGTTGGCATCCTTTATCTTGCCGCGACGGCCGGCGCATTGCTGTTCGGGTTCGAGGGAATCACCGATCGCCTGATTCCGCTGTTTGCGATCGGCGCGTTCCTCACGTTCACCATTTCGCAAGTGGGTATGGTGGTTCATTGGCGGCGCGCGCTGTCGAGGAATGTTTCGGCCCGCGAGCGCCGGGCGCAGCATGCCCACTACTGGATAAATGCTTTCGGAGCCGCCGCCACGGGCGGGGCGCTGGTCACCATCATCATCGCCAAGTTCGCCGAAGGCGCATGGATCACCGTCCTCGCGATTCCGGCCGTCATCGTGATCCTCAAACTGGTTCGTGGCTACTACGATCGATTGGCGATCAATGTACGGGAGACCGGGCCGCTCAAGCTTCACGACACCAGGCCACCGATCCTTCTCGTCATCATTCAGGACTGGAATCGGGTCGCAGAGAAGGCCGTGAGGCTGGCCTTGACGTTGTCACCGGACGTGATTGCGATCCACCTCACCCACCTCGCAGGCCCGCAGGTGGAGGAGCACGGCGAAAAGCTGCGGGGGATATGGCGCACCGATGTCGAGCAACCCTCGGTCCGTGCCGGACTGCCGGCGCCACGGCTCGTGATCCTGCCGGCGCCGCAGCGCTCGATTTACGAGCCGGTCCTGAAATTCGCGCAGGAGCTGGAGTCGCGGTTTGAATCGCGGCGTCTGCTGGTCCTCATCCCGGAAATCGTCAAGGAGCATTGGTATCAGCACATCTTGCATACGCATTATGCGCGCCGCCTGCGCTCGCAGCTTCTCGCTCACGGCGGTTCGCGATTGACCGTGATGAATGTACCCTGGCACCTCGACTGAGGCGCGGCCTCGCCGGCGACAACGGACCGCATTCGCCCGACGATCGCTCGTGCGCCCATTTAATGAAAGCAAATGTCAGCTGGCGGCGCCGCCCCGCCTACTGACCGATTTCGCGCCGAACGTCCGCCAGCGCTCGCTGGCAAGCGCTGTTGTCGCCGTCGTGATCGGCTGCGCGTGCCCGCCCCAGGGCGGCCAGGGCCCGCTTGGCGCGGTCTCCTTCTCCGAGCTTCGCTTCGGCCGCAGCGACCGAACGTTGCGTCGGCTGGCGGTGGGTCATCGCCGCTGTGGTCTGGCGGCCGGGCGGGCCCGCAACCGCCGTCGCTACGATCATCGCGTCCACGCTGGCTTGCATGCGGTCAATTTCTGCCGAACAAGGTCCCGCGTAGCCAGGTACAGTTGAAAGGACGAGCACGCCCGCGATTAGCGCGCATCGGTAAGTGATGCTCATGCGCATGCCTCCCGGACAGTTGGTGGTAATTATTAACACAACCGACACGGCGGCGACAGGTTTCAAGTCGAAGGTTTCAAGTCGAAGGCGGTAGGGAACGCCGTTCCCGACAGTCGCGGGTGGTCCGGGCCAGCGCCGCGGCATTCCGAGCCGCGATCATAGTTGCATCGCCGAGTCCTGGCGCCAGCACCGGCGGAAGAAACTAAAAGCTAAGCCTTTGATCTCGTGGGCACAGACGCGATGAAGCTGCGGACGAAATCCCTGGTGGCGCAGGAAATTGCCGCCGGGATCACGATACGATTGCGCTGTTTTACAAAATCGCAAGGGATATGCCGGTACGCTCTGAACTGGTACCCAGTATCGACATTTCCAATGTTTTAATGGTGCACCGCCGCGAGATCAAAGGTGCCGCTTCCAGCCATATGCCGTATCGTTGCGGTTGTCGCGATCGCGACTGCCGCTGCAATCCCTGCCGCGCCCGCGCGAGCGGATATCCGCGTCCAGGTGCTGACAACCGATCCTGCATCGCCATCGGTGCTCGGGCGCTGGGAGCACTTCTGGCTGCGCATCGGCTACACGACGGACCAGCGTATCTTGCTTCATGCGCAGCCCTATTTCGCGGGCAGGCGCATCTCGGCGCCGACCGGGGGTTCGCCGCGCGTGGGTCCCGGCGGCGGCGAGGCGTCGTTCTGGTTCGCGCTGGTGGATGCGCAGAAGGTCGACACGGTCGTGGTCACCGCCGAAACCGAGCGCGGCACCGTCCTCGCAGAGACGCTCATCAGTGTTGATCTCACCTGGACCGGCGCGGAGTCCGCAACGCGGCGCATGCCGGCCGATTGGGTGCAGCGACAGATCGAGGACGATCGACGTACCGCCGAAGCGCGCAAGAACGCGCCGATGAGCGAAATTCCCGATTGGGCGACTGGCGCCGTGTTCGGCTTTATGGCCGCGGTTCCTCTCTACTTTCTTCTGCAATTCGCGCTGCTGTGGTATTTGCGAGACGGCTGGCGAAAAGCCGCCGCGGTTCCGCTTGCGCTGATGGCGCCAGTTCTCGCCTACACCGTGTTTGCATTTCTGGACGGCAGCAATCTCGCCCCGCTGGTCCTAATCCTGACGAGCCCGCTCGCCTTATTCTACTTACTGGGGCTCATCGGGCTACGTCGGTTGAGTACTTAGATCAGCGCCCACGTGGCTTCGAACAATTTGCACGATGACCAGCGGCACCGCTGTCGTCTCGGCTAGAGCGCTTCCCGATGAAATCGATCCATTCTTTTGCTCGTCACCCGCGGGCTTGACCCGCGGGTCGCGGTCACTGCAAACAATCGCGCCTGCGCACTGCCGACCTCGTATGGCGTGCCCCTGCACTGAACAACACTTTCGCGAAACGGCTTTCCCGGAATCTGCATCCGCACGCCCGATGGCTAAAGAGGACGTTTGTAGTTTCGAACGCCGCGTCACGGGAGAGCGCCAGTCAGTTGCCGATAAAGTCGCCGAATGACCGCTGGCCTCTGGGACTCATAGCCTCGCAGCTTTTCATACTGCGGCCATTGGATCGTGGCGATAGCCTGGTCCTCCGTTGCGCCGCGTGCGATCGCTTGCACAACGGAGTCACGGACACCCACCAGCATTTGTCGATAACGGAGAAACTCTTCACGGCTTTGCTTGGGGTCGGCGGGAAGGGGACTATGTCCAGGCACGAAGATATCAGCATCGAGCCCTGCGGCCGTCTCGACGGTCTTCAGCCAGTCGAGGCCGTAGCCATCGTTCATGAATAGAAATTGGCCCGCGGAAAAGACCTCACTCAGATAGACTATCCGGTCCTGCGGAACATAGATGATGCTGTCGCCCCGTGTGTGGGCACGGCCCAGATAGAGGACCTGGATTTCCTTGCCACCGAGGTAGAGCGTGATCCGGTCCCGGAAAGTCTGATTGGGAAGCCTCGCTTTCTGCTCCTCTGGCGGTGCTTTGTCCCTCTCCATTTGTCGAATGAGATCTGTTCGATAGAACTCGTGTCCAATCTTCCATACGTCCGCGTAGGCAGCGTTCCCCTTTGAATAGGGGTTATGGTAGGGCGAAGAGACCAAGAAACGAATTGGCTGTCGTATCGTATTGGCAATCGCTTCCCGTTCGGCCCGCGCTACGGCCTCCGAATCCAGGGCATCGAACACAACCACTCCCTCGCTGGTCGCGATGATCCCGCTGTTCAAATCGCCGGAACTGAACATGTAATGGCCGGGAATGATCTCGCGTATGCTGCTGGTCTGTCCGCGCTGCGTCTGCTGGGAGTACGCAGAGGCGCAACACAGGAGCGCGACAACAAGGCCTATGGTTAGCTTTAGCACTGCCGTGTCCTCCCGCTATTATGGCTCGACAGGACGTTTGCCTGCCGGCGGTCTGAGCGCTGCCACTGAGCGTGACTCGTCCATCTGGCAGCTCATTGGAGACTACACATTGGCCTGTGGGTTAGGAATAGTCGCAGCGAGATGTGGGATTCGTGTGCTGACCTTGGGGAATGACGACCGTCGATAGACCGTCCGGCTGCGCCGGCCCGCTTCGACGAAGGTCATTCACGTCCGCCATCTCCTGTCACGCCGGCGGCAGCCTCAATTCCACTCGCCCAATCCGTGCATCCGGCCCTCCGGAGCAAGATCGTGAGGAGCAGCATCGAGAAACCACTTCGCCGCTGCCATCGAGCAGCTCGCACCGCGGCCGGAGCGTCGGGTCGAAAAGCGCGCTGCTTTGCACGCTCGTCGCCGCGTCGAGCGCAAAATCGGCAGTGTTTGGAGCGCCCCAGTTCCGTACCGAAGTGGCGCGCCCCTGTCGATGAGGTGGGCACTACTCGTTCGCTATGCCCCTATGATGCCGTACCCCGCCGCGCGTCCCAATCGGCAAAGATGCGACACACTACGAATTTGCACTACGCCTCGCGGGCAGGCGCCCCTCGATTTCGCCCGGTGGTGCGGTTACCCTCGATAGCAGTGCCGTCGATCAACCCCGCCATCGATGTGATGGGCCAGGAGCGTCTCTGATGCGTCGCAGCAAGGCGACCGATCTTTAGTCGGTGTTTGCCGCATCAGTGGGTGAGCTGTTTCGCTCTCGCAATGTCAGCACTACCGCTCACTACATCACGTTTGTTCAATTTTACCAGACTTCGATTGTTAAGCATCGTGGCATTGCTAGTTGCTGAAGCCTCCACCCTGCGGGCGCGTCGTTCATGGCAGCAGGAAATCGAACCTCGGTTCCGTCTTCGACGGCATGATTTCCAGTATCTCCACTGTGACAATTCCCTCGGCCACAAAGGGATCGGCGTTCACCCGCTCGCGCAGGGCCGCAAGCGTCTCTCCATGCGCCAGAATGGCGCCGCCGGCATTAAAGTGCAGGGAGCCCGCGAGCAGGAACACGCCTTCATCGAAACCGTGCTTGAGCCACGTCTTGTGGCCTTCCATGTGCTGGCCGGCTTTTCCTCTGTTGTCCGAAAATTTGAGCACGACGACGAACATCTATTCGTTTCCATGACGCTCACGCCGCAAAAGCCCGCGCACCCGCTGGGACGCGCATGAATTCATTGGGCTTGGCAGCCGTATTCGCCCAATACGGCACTGCCCGCATACCATCGAAATAGGCGTTGATGTTCGGATACAACGACCAATCGAAGCGTGCCATGTCCTTCATGGATTCGAGATGGATGATGGCGTAATCGGCGATGGTTAGACCGTCACCCACCATAGTGCGATGGCCTTCGAGATGGCGCTCCAGGACATCAGCATGGGAGCGTAGCATGCGGATGCTCCACGTAACGAGATGCTCGTCCGGCTGTTGTCCGAAGACATTCGGCTTAAGCACGGTCTGGAAGGCGAGGATGCCCATCTGGTCATTGAAATGGGCAAGCTCCCAAGAAAGTGCGCGGTGAGGCCGATCCGCGTGCTTTGACGCCGGTGTTGAAGGCCCTGCGGGTGTGCGCATGACCGGCCCCACTCTACGCCGGCAGTGCTACTGGCGGCGGCGCGGCTTTGCCCCGGATCAGGTCCGAGCCCTTTTCGGCGATCACCATGGTTGCTGAGTAGGTATTGGCCGACGGCATGCTGGGCATCACCGAAGCGTCAATCACGCGCAGGTTCTGCAGGCCATGGACCCCAAGCTCGTGGCTGACCACGCTTGACTTGTCGGTGGCAGGGCCCATCCGACAGGTGCCGATCAAGTGCCACACCGTGCCGGCGTACTGACGAGCCCAGTGCAGAACTTCGTTGTCGGTGTGCACCCCGTCACCAGGAAACGTCTCGCGGTCCACGAAGCGCGACAATTGTGGTGTCCTCAAGAGCTGCCGTGCGAGCTTAATGCCGCCCACCAGCGCGCGCTGATCGACCTCATGCGATAGGTAGTTTGGCTGAATCGCCGGATCGACAAAGATGTCGGCCGATTTTGCCCGCACATATCCGATGCTCTCGGGCCGGTGCTGCCAGACACCGCAGGTCATGCCCGGATAGTTGTCGAGCATGCCGACGAAGCCGTCCTTATAGCTCGCGGGTGAAAACATCACCTGGAGGTCGGCACCACTGATGTTTGGATCGGATTTCCAGAAGCAATAGCAAAGTGAAGGGCTCACGCCGACCACACTGGGTTTCCCCATTAGCCAGCGCAGCACCTGGCCGACCAGAGCCGGTCCGCGGGTGATTTCGTTGATGGTCTTCGAATTCTTCGCACGCGCTACGATGCGGACGGCGCAGTGGTCGCGGAGGTTTTCGCCGACCGCCGGCAGATCGTGAATGACCTCGACGCCGAGGCTCTTGAGCAGGCTGCCATTGCCAACACCGGAGACTTGCAGAAGCCGCGGTGAATTGATGCTGCCACCACTGACGATCACCTCCTTGCGGGCCTTCACCTCGTGGATAGTCCGGCTGCGCTCGTCGACATAGCGAACCGCCACCGCCTTCTTGCCCTCGAAAACGATCTTGAAGGCGCGAGCATGGGTGCGGATATCAATTCGCCCGGACTTCTTTTGCGCCGGTAGGAGGTACATCCGGCCCGCGCTGCGGCGCAACCCCTTATGGATGCAGCGCTGGAGATAGCCGACACCGGGCTGCGACGCGCCGTTGTAGTCGGGGTTGCGCGGGATGCCGAGGCCAGCGGCCCCGTCGATAAACGCCTCGCAGATCTCATGCTGCCAATCGAGGTCGGTCACCGGAATATTGCCGTCGCGACCCCTATAGAGGTTGTTGCCTTCGCCGATCCGTCGTTCAAATCGTTTGAAATAGGGCAGAAGGTCGGCGTAGCCCCAGCCCACGTTGCCGCGTTGCGCCCAATTGTTGAAATCATCAGCCTGACCGCGGTTGATGATCATGCCGTTGATCGAGCTCGATCCGCCGACGGTGCGGCCAACCGGGATGATGACCGAGCGTCCGTTGACGTTCGGTGATGGCTCAGTCTTGAACTGCCAAGTGTACGCTTCATTGAACATGATTTTGATGAAGCCCGCCGGAATGTGAATATGGGGGTGTCGATCGCGCGGACCGGCCTCCAGGGCGCAGATCGTGATCCCGGGGTCTTCCGACAGGCGAGCGGCGACGATGGACCCTGCAGCGCCAGTCCCGACGACGACATAATCGAAGGTTGATGTCGATCGTAGTTGTTGGTCATGCATCATCTGCACGTCATTTCTCAGTTCCAACGCACGGAAAGCGCCGTCACTACAAGCACTCGCCTGTTCGATCGGGGTGACGCTCGGCTTGCGTAACTGCACCTAGAGGTCGGACATTCTGTCGGAACGCAAAAATCTACAGGCCGAAGACAAACAACATCGTCTGATTACGCATCTCCCGGAGTTCCGGCGTCATCGAATTGATGCTTCTTCCGTTCCTGTTGAGACCCGACTGGATTGCGAGATATTGCCGGCCGCCGACCTCGAAGGTCATCGGCGGCGCGTTGATGCCGCTGCCGACATTGAATTTCCACAGTTCTTCCAGACTGGTGTCGTCGTACGCGACCACTGAGCCGTCCGTGAAGCCAGTTATCAAGAGGCCGCCCGCGGTCGTGAGAGCTGCGCTGTTATCGGGATAGGGTATGTGCAATTTCTTCTTCATCTCGCCTGTGAAAGGATCGGCAACAACGATGTCAGTCTCGTTGCGGTCGATGTATCTGCGCGAAGCGCCATTTATGATGCCATTGGCGTTCTTTCTGTTGTCCTGGGTCAGCGTGATTTCATCGCACGTGGAGCGTGACGGAATGTAAAGAAGCCTCGTTTTCGGGCTGTACGATGCCGACCAGAAATTGCTGCCGCCATCGTGGGAGGGGCACAGTTTCTTGGTGCGATCCGAGAGCGTCTGATTTTGCAGACCGGAGTATACTTGGATGTCCTTATTGGGATCGTAGTCGACCGGCAATCCCGTCTTCTGGTCGATGCCTTTCGTCCAATTTATCGGCTCCATGTAGGGCTTGGCGAGCAATGGCTGGCCGTTGCTGCGCTCGAATGCATACAAGAACCCGTTGCGCGCCGAATGCATGACGAGCTTGTGCGGCTCGCCTGCGACCACGCCATCGATGAGAATGTGAGTGCCCGCAGCATCGTAATCCCACATGTCCCCTGGCACGTACTGGTGATACCAGTTCATCCTGCCGGTGTCTGGATCCCAGGAAATTACGCTGTTGGTGTAGAGATTGTCGCCTGGGCGGTAGTAGGGGTCGTACATCGGTACCGGATTTCCGGTGCCCCACAGCACTTGGTTGCTCGCGACATCGTAGGAGCCGGTGACCCACATCGCGCCACCGCCGGTTTGCCATGCGTTGTTCTTGTCCTTCCAGGTGTCCGAGCCGGGCTCTCCCGGCGCCGGCACCACGTATTTGCGCCAGACGAGCTTGCCGGTTGAGGCGTCGAGCGCCACGATGAAGTCGCGAACTCCGTGGTCGCCGCCCGCGGCGCCAAGCACCACCTTGTCTTTTATCGCCAGTGGAGCGGCCGTGAGCTGAAGGTCAGCCTGACCATCGGAAAGGTTGGCCTCCCAGGTAACTTTGCCCGTCTCCTTGTCGGTGGCGATGACCCGCGCCGGATAATTCGCAACGGTGACGACAAGATTGCCCCACAATGCCGCGCCGCGGTTGGCGAGGGGCAGCTTTTCCTGGCCGGGGTCCATTCGCCATAGAATGCGCCCAGCCTCGCCTGAACGCGCATCAATCTTGTATAGCACGCCCCACTGATCGACGACGTAGAGAAAACCGTCTTCGGCCAGCGGAGTTGACTCCAAGTTCTCGTTCGCTGAAGTACCACCGAGAGCAACCGCATAGGCGAGCCTGAGGTTCTTCACGTTCGATCGGTTGATGCGTGCCAGTGGTGAGTAGCGCTGCGCGTCATACGTACGATGGTTCATCAGCCAATTCTGCGGCTCTCGGTCAGCATTGACGAGCCGCTCAAACGTGACCTCGACTGCGTTCGCCGGCGCCCCAATCGGCAGGGCCAAACCGCCAAGGACAGCCGAGAGTTTCAAAAAGAACAGGCGTCGTCGAGACATGACGTCCTCCCGATATGTGACAGGTTGCCGTTCGGCTGCTTTCAAAGAGCTTCCGGCCGAAGCGGTCCCTTGTCAATCGGAGACCGCTCGGCCGCTAAATGGGCACGAAGCCCTCTAAGCTGGGCGTCAGTGCGGCCTGGTCGTGTGATGGCCGCTCTACCTTGAACGCGGAAAAGGCTGCCGCTCGGCACGAGCCCGTCGAGCTCGCGCCAGTGCGCCGGGTCGGTGACTCCGATTGGAGCGACCTCACTTTTTGAGGCTTGCCCCCGCGAGTTCTGCGACCGCACCCAGCGTTATCTGCGCAGCATTCCGGCCGAGTCGAAAATGTTTGTCCGAGTAGGACGAGACCTGCGCTTCGCGGAGGCGGCGGCGCGGGGGCATCATAAATGTTATCTGATGCGCTCGATTTGGACCAACCGGAGTTCTTGAGCTGGGTCTCGATCCAATCTAGGGCAGCGCGGTTGCGATCCGTGCCTTGCTGCATTGGTCCCGGATCACAGGAGCAAAAGGAAATTTTTTGTGCTCCCGGCGGTGCAATACCATCTCGATTGAAATCGCCCGCGATCTCCCGCGCCGGCCGTCCAGCGGTGAGTCAACGAAAATGTGCCGGACGACCTCGGCCTTTTCCTCGCCTGAACCAGACCGGCCAGCAGATCGTACGCGACGGACCAAGCGTTTGTCCCCACGCGCCGTGCAAATAGCGGTACCGATTGAACTTGCCCTGGACAGCGAATGCTAGGCGAGCTCACAGAAGAAAACCGCCCTGCGCCGAACCTGAGTCCACCACATCTGTTGTCACAACATAGCGACCCGGACCGGCACCCGGCGGCGCAACGAAGTTTGCCATAGCGTCTGATCTCAAAGTGGATTGGGGGCGTGCTTCGAAAGGCAATGCAATGATGCAAACAAGATCGTGCAATATTCACTTCGAGCGAACGTCGAAACCGGCCGAACTCTCTCTACCTATCACGGGCGACTTCAGCATAGACCGCGTCGCAGCTTTCCATATCTCAGTCGCGGACGCGCTCGCGTCTCCTTATGGATCAACATCAAATCACAATCCCCGACCGGAAAGGCCACAGCGTGATAGCACTGCCTCGCGACCCTGGAAACGAGGCTTCATAGGTGCGAGACACCAGCGTGTCGTCTCCGGGTGGAGATCCATACCGCCTTACGAGCCTATCGGCAAAAACAGCAAGGCATCGAAGCGGCATGCGCGGCAGACCTCAGACATAACGATATGAGACGAACTGAGCCCAGAAGGGCCCCGGGCAGGGTCCAGATCGGGACGTCCGGATGGACGTATGCGAGCTGGCAAGGACTTTTCTATCCGAAGGACGTGCCGAACCGCGCGTGGCTTTCCTATTATGCGGGCCTGTTTCAGACCACCGAAATCAATGGCTCGTTTTACAGGACGCCGACGCTCGATGCGGTCCGTGCGTGGCGTAACACCACACCAGATGAGTTTACCTTCTCGTGGAAGGCATCTCGGTTCATAACGCACTGGAAGCGCATCAATGAAAACTGCGATACGTCTATCGCACTAATGGAGACGCGGCTCCAGGCGCTGGGGCCGAAGCTCCTCGCCGTGCTTTTTCAACTACCGCCTCAACTTCAGCAGGACATCCCGCGCCTTGCCGCCTTCCTCAAGATCCTGCCGCGGCACCATCGCTACGCCTTCGAGTTTCGGCACAAGAGTTGGTACAGCCACGCTGTGTTCGATATTCTCCATTCCGCTAATGTAGCTCTCTGTCTTTCGGACCATCGTGACGCACCGGCACCTTGGGAAGTAACGGCGGATCTCGTGTATGTCCGAGGCCATGGCCCGACTGGGCGCTACCAGGGTAGCTATGGCGCGCGTACTCTGGAACATTGGGCTGATGCAATCACCGCCTGGTCGAAGCAGGGACGCGACGTGGTGGTGTATTTTGATAATGATCAAAAAGCTGCTGCTCCAACGGACGCCCGTCGCTTGCGAAAGGTCCTCGCCGTATGAGCCTGGCGAGTCGCGCCACATCTGCCAGGATGGCCACGAGGTATGCAGCAGCCTGCAATCCAGTCATCGAGGCCGCCGTAGACGATAATGCCGCCGACTACGCGCGGTTCGTGCGCCAAGGCGGAGCAAAACAGCGGATCGGTTGCGGGCGAACACGGGCTCCCCCACCGGACCGCCTTTTCTTCCGGAACGAACGCCTCTGTGAACGAATTTGAACTGCCGAGCGACCTTCAATGGTCAGTTTCGTGATCGAGCTGTCCTGGTCCATGCCGCTTGGATATGTCGAATCCGCGCTGTGCATCCCGGAAGAATGTGATCCAATACCAGATAAGCGCTACTGGGACCAAAACGTCGTACAGCGCATCTATGCCGGGGATCGGCTCTATTGGGATGGCAAGCGCCCCGGCCGCCGCAGTTGCCCCGACCCGGTACGTTAGCGCCACGAGAAGGCGCTTAAGGGGGTTGCTATCGGGCATCTTCGAGACGACCACCACGAGGGCGATCAGCAGACCTGTCATTACTGCAACAAAAATGAGGAGGTCGCGGATAATCTGGGCTATCGTCGATAACCATTCCATTGGGTTGCCAATGCGCTGCCGATCCCTGGCTGCGGCCCGCCGCGTGCAGCAAACGCGGGTATTCGTAAGATAGGAATCGATCCGGGCTCATTTAAGAGCCCGACATACCGGCATTCCCGGATTGACCTTAGCGCCTGCGGCGGCACGTCCACGCCTTTCGCGTGTGCCCGCACCTTCGCAAAAAGCCGCCATGTGGAGCAACCATCGGACGTGCCGAAGAGCACGTCACGGAAGCGCTGAACGCGAAGCTCCGGTAACTTTGCACCACGATCGGTCAATGCGCGAGAAAGGCGACACACTTTCTCTGAAATAAATCCTCGCGGACTGTAACCGCGGCGATTTCAACTGTTTGTACGATGCTCACGCTCTCAATCGGCACTTAATTCCATGTGCATACCGCTACTTTGTCGCGGTAAAGCTCCACAGAGGGTTTTGTCAGCGACGATGGCAGCAAATGTCGCAATTCCGCTTTGCTGGAGTTGGTTCTGGTCATCTGCTTTCTGGCATCCGCTTGGCGCCGCTCGTCAATAGTTGGTCGATGCATTCGCTGCATTACGGACAAACGTGATGATGAAACATCACGCAGGCTTGTGTCCTTCGTGAGCACCAGTAAAGGAACATCAGGCCAAAATACTTCGTTTTAGTATTGGCGTGGCTTTTCGAGCGCTCATTAGTAAGAGTGATCTGTTCTGAGGAGGGACGCGTGATGACACTTCTCGTCTGGCACTTCCCTATGATTGTATTTTTGGGAGCCTGGGACCTCATCCTGTCAGAGGGAAAAGCGCAAAGAGCGAATCGCTCACACAACGGAGAGCACGGAAAGTCCGCACTCTTATTCATTGACAAGAGCAATGCCTGAGAGCTCGTTACGCTTAGCCCGTGGCCGTCGGCTGGACCGAAATCAGCGGGGAAGCTCTCCAGTTTCAAGGCGGCACATGAACGCGCCAACTCCACAAAACCGCGCTGTGGGATGACGTTCCCTGTCGTACCAAGGGGCTGAAACTCATCAAGCCCACGCGTATGTTTTCCCCTTTTGCAGCGAGAGCCGGCATGGGCGAGCGAAGACTCCTTTGAAATACTCCCGGCCGCCCCACAGGGTACGGGTTCAAATGTTCGTTACCCGACGAACGATCATGCGGCTTTTTGGTTGATCTCTCGCTGTAGGTTTACTGCCAAAGGAGGAGTTTAGTGGGAAAATTGCCCCTTGTTGCCGCCGTCGCTAGCGCAATGTGGGTTCTTCCGGCATCGGCCGGAAGTGGAGGGGTCCCCTTCGAACCCGAAATTACGCTTGCCCAATTGAATCTCTGCGTCGGACCTGACTGCCGTGACCGAGACCGGGTCTATCGCGAGCGTCGTTATTTCGACCGCGACGACTGGCGAGACCGTCGCGGTTTTCGACGCGAAGGCTGCCGCGACGTGACGGTCCGCGAACGGCGCGGGGACGAAGTGGTCGTCAGACATGTGCGCCGTTGCGACTGATCGTGTGGTCGCGCCAAAGGGAAATGGCCCCACCTGTTGGGGCCATTTCTTTTATGCGAGCCCGCCGGAGCGGGCAAAGCGTGACGGTTTTGGATGATGATGACGACGACGCGGCAACCCGGAGATGACAAGGGGCCCACTGCGAGACGGCATTGGAACGGTTGTAGCGATCAGTGCGTTACCGCTACGACCGGCCGCTTCCCCCTCCCCCGCGCGTGGCCGGCGATTTCAAGGCGCAACAGGCACTCAGCCCGTTGCGCCTTGTTTCCTTTGCAGTCACCACGGTCCCACGGGATTGATAGGAAAACCCCTGTTTGGCCTCGCGCGCTGGTTCATATGCATACGAATTACCGAACAACGCCGTCACTGTCCGATCCTTTTGAGAGGCACGAATGCCAAAAGGATCCACGACCAAGTCCACGCGATCAAGAAGGCGGCCGACTACTCAAATTGGAAGCGCCAGCGTGGTACCTATGCCGAGTGACCGGACTAGACCGGTGCTCGAATTTCCATGCCAATGGAATTCCTAAGCGAGCGCCCCTCTCAGTCCAAGCCAGTCCAGAGCGTCGGCATTCCCAAGTCGCGCAACCAAAGGCTCCGATCGCAAACGGCAGCAGAAAAGGCGGGCGCCAGTTTTTTCATGGAAGGGGCAATTGCAAGAGGCGGGCACTCCGGAACGAAGCAATAAATAATTGAAGCCCAAGCATGGTCAGACCCTCGCCTGCCTGCTGTCGCGGCTCTTCCCATGGCGGCATTGGCCTTTCGAGAAACGCGAGGCGGGGCAGCGTGATCGGCTTGATGTGTTTCAGATCGCGGTCCTGACTGAATATGAGTTGCGCCGCCCGCTCCAATGTCATTGCCATGTTAGCTCCCATCGAGGCTGGATCGTTATCCGGCGATTCCGCCGGGCCAGATCGTTATGTAGGATAGTTAACCAACTTCTCGGCCGTAAGTTCCATTGTTGGAACCGACCAAAGAGAATGCATCGCGAGGGCAAGCGGCACTGCGGCCTTGGCGCCTGTCCGAAATCCCGACGGTCCCGGTCGCAGGGGAGTTTTTGTGCCGATTGCTCCACCTGGCACGACCGCGGCGTGGGCTACAGTCGAGGCCGCCGCTGTCGGCGCTATCGTGGGGCTTTTGCGTTCCCAGAGTAATCTGGCGGACTCCACCTATCTGGGCCGCGTTCGGCTTGGCCGTGAGGTACGTCGTGCGGCCTTCTCGATCGCACCGCTACGTGCCTCGGTATCGACGATGACACGTTTTAGACGTCTGGTTGCAAGCCGCACGCCAATAAGGCTTAACGCGAACCTCAAACCTGAGAGCTGGCTACGCAGCCGAACAATTTCATTCTCTACATCCACTACGGGGAGGTCCCTGGAGCATTTCCAGCCTGTCAGTCTCATTGAGAGAGAAAGGCACCCGACGAAAGGTCCTGAGAGCCTTAACAGAGTTCCGTCCAATCGCGGTTGGTCCGCAACGTAAGCGCACAAGAAGGCGAGCACTTGCGGCGTCACCAACTGGACAGAGGAACTTTGGGTTCGCGGACTCACAGTTCTTGTCGTGCACCATCGCCGTAATCCAATTGGCGTTGGAGCTGGTCTATTCGAGGGCCTTCATTCGAACCTTTTTTGGCATGGACGCTTTCTCTCTAAGCTTTGTCGGCTGTCACACAAACCGGAGACTCCTATGAACCAACCCGGACTAGATCATCGCCACCGCGACAAGGATGGGGAGATCAGCAGAAAGCACGGCAACACGTTGATCGGAACCCTTCGCAAGACCTATGGCAAAAATTTCGCAGCCGGCGCCGGCGATCATGAGAAGCTCAGTGACGTGCTGCACCGGCTTGATGAGCACTCGCTCAGCCAACTGCGGCGCGACCACGAGGCGGGACGACTGCATGAAATTGCCGGCCACTGAGGGTTGTCTGTTTCTCTCGTAACCAAGGGAGATCCTCCGGCTCTGCCGGGTGGGCAGTGGAATATCGAACGGTCGCGTGCTCAGCCGAACAGTACCAGTGATCTCTTTTGCGGTTTTCAGCAGGGGTGCGGACGCAAAAAGGATCGCCACAGTCCAAGCCGTCGACATGCCCGACGCAATCGAGAAGGCGGTTAAACTCCTCAGATTGGAAGCCGCCAAGCTGGTCCTCATGCAGAGATGACGCAGGCGCAGCGCTCGGCAGTTCTCCCCTCGAATCCTTAGACGAACCGGTTGCTGGGCCCGGATAAGCTCGAATGCTTCGCGAGCCGGTCGAGGGCAGCTTTGACGTCACAGTCGTGGACCCTCTGGGCGAGCCATTATTTGGAACTTTCTCGACAGATCAGAGTTGGGTGGACAACATTTCCGCCCCCTGCTGCCACCTCAAGCCATGCCGACACACGGGAACAAACATCAACGCCACGCGTTGGAGGCATCTCGGTTGGGATGCGGCGATATCATGGACAACTTGACTGTGCCACATAGTGGCGCGGCGCGTGTTGCGCTTCGCGTCAGAGTCGAACCGCTGTCGCAAGCACGGACATGCCTTGAGCATGCGGACGAATGCATGCGGTTAGCTGCTGAAAGCAGCGATCAGGAGAGACGGATCCAGTTGATCGAGGTCGCTGCCATGTGGCACCGTTTAGCCGACCAAGTTGAACAGCACCGGCGGTCGCGACGCCAGGCGCACAAGTTCAGCGAAGCAGGGCCGCGTCTTCGCGCTGATCAACTCACGTCTCGCCCGCGAATTGTCGAGGTTGGGCCAACGCGGGACCCGGCAAAATCGGCATCCGAAACGTCATTCAGATCCATAGTCGGTGAGTCAGTACGGAAGCGTCTGCCGCGCTCTGCGTAAAGCTGTAGCGTGGATTCCGTCCAGGAGCCGTCCACCGACCTGTTTTCTGAGCCCTTAGCTTCCTGCTCAGCCGCAATACGCAGCGCGCTCACCTCCAGGGCGAGCAAAGTCGCTCTCACTCGTTCGTCCAGCGCTGTACTCATCGGCACAATCACAAGGCACGTACGCCTCCTCCCGCACTCGGCGACGCATCAAACGTCCAGGCGGATTGGATTGCGATCTTTGGGTACAGAGTCGTCGAGCCAACGCGCTCCCAAAAGCCACCGCAATGGTGGCGTGTCTGCCGGAAGTCTGACGTTTTGTCCAAGAAATTGCTCCGACAGCGGCAGTCGAGGGGCTGCTTCGGGGCATCCGTGCGTTCAATCCAACATGCGATGCATTCAGATGACGCGATCAGCACGACGGCGCAATCTCAACGAAGCCGTCCAGCATATAACGTCCTCACCCCGAACTGCGGCTCTCTTTCTGCGGATCGCATCGCGTGCGACTGATTGGGACAAACGCTTGTCGCTTCTCCGAGATCATCAACGTGTCGATCCTGCACCATTGCGACGTATCATACCGCAATGAAAGATCATGGCGGTGGCTTGGTAGTTCCTTGAAAGCTGAGCTGTGTTTGGACGGCGGTCTCGACCTCTTGATTCAACTCCTCAGGACTCATGAGCGCTCGTTCATTCGCCGAAGCGATCCACAGGTCGCGGATGAATTTGAAGGCGATCTTTCGTTCATTGTTGGCCTCGCGATCCATCAACCGCTCGCACTGCGCCGCTCGTTTGAGCAGGTCCTCCCCCCTGATGTTTGGGTGCCCGGGACCAAAGCAAGGTATCTTCGTGCATCATTGCGATAAGTTGCTCGGTATCCCGGCCGCACTCGCATTTGAAGCGAAGATGACCGAGCTCAAAGAACTGGATATTCGGGGGACGCGCGCTCCAAGCGCATCGGCTTATGGCAGTTTGGGCATTGTGGTGGGCGGATCGATGGCGGCAAATCGTTGGATGTGGCTGACGACAATGTCCTCTCGTGCATCCTGGCCCATGTACCGCCGCACACAAAGCAGGCGACAAGACGCACCGCCCCGTCGCAATCGTGAGCCCGTGCGCGAGAAGAAAGCGTCGTCAATCTGCCATGGGGTTTACAACTTCACAGAGGAACTTGGGTTCCGCGGAGTAGCCGCTGTTGTCGATGCCTGGTTCAGGCCTTCAGCGGAGCAGCAGCCTTGCTGCTAGCCTCTCCATTGTGGGGTAGCATGTATGATATGGGCATGCATGGGTTGCGCCGAGGTGCCGGACTGCCGAGGAGAAGAAATGGAACGTCTCGAATTTGGCGATGCCTGCCGTCTGCGCTCATCAGCTGCGCTGAGACGGATCCGGAAGCGAGGCACCCGGTCGCGGCCTGGCGGCGAAAGCCGATAAGTCGGGGAACGCGTCGAGGTGACCCGGGTTTGCTTCTCGCTCCCAGGCGCCGACGTCAAACTCCGAGTAGCCATCATTTTAATCACTCTGGGCGGCTTACTTGGCTCTGAAATGCCATCAACGCTGGAGGGGAGGAATGCGAACTGCATTTCCAATATCGACGTGTCTGCTATGCCTGCTCCTGGTTGCGGGATGCGACCGGGGGCCGGGTCCGACAGGCCCAGCAGGGCCACAGGGCGTTGCCGGGCAGCAGGGTCCGGCCGGACCACAAGGCCCTCCCGGTCCACCCGGCCCGGCGGGCCCTCAAGGAGACGCTGGATTGCAGGGGCCTGCTGGACCTCAGGGCGTGAGGGGTGAAGCTGGTCCCGTGGGTCCTCCGGGCCCCAAGGGCGACCGTGGGGAAACGGGCCCAGCCGGTCCGGCTGGAATGCGAGGCGAACCGGGGCCGCCCGGGCCGCCAGGTCCAATGGGCGCCAAGGGCGAGACCGGCGAAGCAGGGCCCGCAGGCCCCGCTGGCAATTCAAATCTGCGCGCGTTCGATGTCGGCGGTGACAGTGCTGCCTGCGAGGCTGGCGAGATCCTGGTTTCTGCTATCTGCAAGGCCCCAGGTGGCGCTCCAGTGTTGCAGGACGGGAAGGTCGTTTGCTCCGGCGCGTCGGGGATCGTTGGACTATGCATGAAACGCTAGATCATTCGTGCATCGCCACGTTTGCCGCTCCAGCGTCGCACATCGCCTCGGACGAGGCGGGGGCCTCTTCTCGGGCAGAGCGAGAGCTCGCGGGGAGAAACGGACGTAACAATAGTCAGCCGCACCTGGGCTGGCGACTTGCAATCCACGGCCGGCCCCGCGCCTCAACAATCGAATGCGTAAGCTGCGTGGGTTCGACTCCAGCGAAGACTTGCGCCGGACTCTGACGTTGGCAGCGGAACTGCTCTCCCTGTGTTGCGTTGGATTGAACACATTATACTCTACGGAGAGTCTTCCATGACGACGCAATCACCTCTCGACACCTCGACACGAGAAACACCCTCCCTGATCGGAAGCGATAAGGTCGAAGGGACCGCGGTCTACCGTTCCAATGGCGAGAAGGTTGGGACTATAGAACGAGTGATGATCGACAAGATCAGCGGGAAGGTCGCCTACGCCGTCATGAGCTTCGGTGGGTTCATGGGCATCGGCCAGGACTATTACCCCCTGCCGTGGAACCTCCTGACGTACAATCCAGCGCTCGAAGGTTACGAGGTCAATATTGGAGAGGAGCAGCTCAAGGGCGCTCCGAAATATAGTGTTCACGAGACTTGGGACTGGAGCTCCCCTGGGCGCGTCCGATCTCTTAACGACTATTGGGGTGCGCTCTCAAGTCGGTCTGCCTGAAATTTCCCCGGCCCGTTTGTCCGGAAGGCCAGTATGCCTGCATCGCGCGGCATCACCCCCGCGCGATGCAGTGCCGTGCCTGTTCTTTTTGACTTGCCCTCTGCTCCGGAAATCGGCTCAGGCCTTGACCGTAATAGCGCAAACAAGGCCTTGCGGACGCCAATCGAAATGCGCCTCGCCGTTTAATTGGTTAATTATCCCTTCCAAGAGCCGAGTGCCAAAACCCTGGCGAGTAGGTTTTTGCACTGGCGGGCCGCCCATCTCCGCCCAGCGAAAACTCAATTGTCCTTCTGATTCGTGAGACCATTTCAGCTCAACCCGACCTTCGCGCGCCGACAGCGCCCCGTATTTAGCTGCGCTAGTCGCCAGTTCATGCAAGGCCACTGCCATCGCCTGAGCGACGTTAGGTGCCAGCAGAACCTGCGGACCGTCCACGCGCACGCGGGTTTCGTTGTTCGCCAAATAAGGTGCAAGCTCCTGCGTCGCTATGGTCAACAACTCCGCACCGATCCAGCGCGTCTCGACAAAGAGGGAGTGAACATTCGCAAGTGCGCGGATACGGCCCTCAATTGCTTGTTTCAGACCCTCCGGGGTATCGGATCGAGAAAGAACGACGGCTGCTTGTACCGTCGCAAGCAAGTTCTTGCTTCGATGCTCTGCTTCCCGCGCCAAGGTGGCGATTCGCTCTTGATTCCGCTTCTGCTCGGTAATGTCCCTGGCGATTTTCGACGCCCCGACGATTTTGCCCTGAGCATTCTTGACAGGAGAAATGGTCAGTGAAACGACGATCAAGCTGCCATGCTTGCGTTGCCGCACAGTCTCGAAATGGTCGATCCGCTCTCCTCGCCTGAGGCGTGTTAGAATCGTACGTTCTTCATGTTGCCGGTCTTGCGGAATAACGATGGTGATCGGCTGGCCGATCGCTTCCTCTGCGGTATAGCCGAAAATACGCTCTGCGCCCTTGTTCCAGCTTGTGATAATTCCATCGAGATTCTTGCTTACAATGGCATCATCACTGGACTCCACGATAGAGGCCAGAAATTGCAATCGCTCATCGCGTTCGCGGAGCGCACGTTCAGAATGCTTCCGCTCGGTTATGTCTATCCCTGTAGGGTGCAGGAACATGACCGCGCCCGACTGATCGCGAATGGGATGCATTGAAAAATCCACGATGCGCTCGCTTCCGTCCGCGATCCAGTATTGAAGCTCCTCCCGAAAAACGGATCCAGCGGCGGCTTGATCTGTCGCGAAGCGGATCCTCGCCTTCACCTCTTCTGACCCCCGCCACCAGGGCGTATCCCAGAATGGCCGGTCCAGAACCTGTTCTCTTGTGTACCCGCACCGTTCTAAGGCTAAGTTGTTTGCTTCGCGAAGATAACCTCGGCGGTCCACGATACCGGCGAAAATTCCAGACTGGTTGAAAACAGCCTCGAACTTGGCGCCAGCGGCTATCAGATCGTGCGTGAGCTCTTCCTGCCGAGTGGCGAGCGCCTTGAAGGATGTAACGTCGCGGTTCACCTCAAGCACGGTGTTATCCGCGAGCAACTGCATACGGCTGTCTACGAACACTTCGTGGCCATCCTTGCAGACATGACGTAGCTCGCCAGACCAGTAACGCTCATTGCGCAGGTGCGAGCAGAGCTCGGTAAAATCGATCGGGAATTTGGTCTGCAACAGGGTGTGGCTCACTCGCCCAATCGCCTCGCTGGATGCATATCCGTAAAGCCGTTCGGCTCCGGTGTTCCAGAAATCAATCCGTCCATCCAGGCTCCAGGTGAGCATCGGCTCGTAGGATAACATGAGCAGATTGGCCAAACGTTCTGCACGATCGGATATTACCCTCATATCGGCAAGCGGGTGTCCCATGTTTTCTGCTTTTGCTGCGCTCGCGGCAGCCTCGCGCACGACCAGGCGTGGCGCGCGCGGCCAACTCTCAAGTTCGTGGAGGGGTGGGTATCCGGAGCCTTCCCATGCACGCGGTCCCGAGGAGCAGACAGCAAGTTGAGCATATCCTAATCAGGCCAAGTGTCGAGATCAAACTGCACAATTACGCGCCGTAAATCGTGATTGATTGCGGCTGGTGCAAGTAACGGCGCGCAGAACGTCAGCGAGTGCCGATACAGCAGCAAACTTGCAAGTGCTGTGCGACGCCGTACCGGCACCTCCATAACAAGGGGCGATACGCGAGCGAAGTCCCTTCATAAAGGTTTTGACCAGCCCAACCGCCACTCGGCTAAACCGTGGGCTAGTCGGGAGTCTCTGTGAAATCGATGGCTGCGATCCGAGGCTTGCCACCGGAGATGCTGGAGCAATCCGACGAATATTGCCGGGGCGGAACCGATCGAGGAACTTTATTGTGTAGCCTCCTTGAATAAAGAGTCAGCCCTCCCCACCGTCTTTTGGAGAGTAGACCGGTCATGCCGACATGAGCAACGAAGATCACGCTCGGAGGTCGCCCCCCGAAGGCGGGGAAATTCCTGACCACGACGTTCCGACGGAGTTACGATTGCACGCGGAGCGCGGCCCCGTTACGGTCCTTGTCGTGGAGGACGAGGCACTCGTGCGGATGAATATCGCCGATCAGCTAAAAGAGGCAGGGTACTCGGTCCTGGAGGCATCGAGCGCCCGCGGGGCTGTTAGCATTCTCAGGGATCGGCCCGACATCAAGCTTGTCGTCAGCGATGTCCGGGTTCCTGGTCCGGTGGATGGATTGGAACTCTCCCGGTTCGTTCGATCTCGGTATCCAGGGACCAAGGTCGTGCTGGTTTCGGCCTACCCGAAGGCTGAGGACTGGGTGGAGCATGACGGGTTCTTCAGGAAGCCGTACACTGGCGCTCAGATCATCAAACACCTGAGGTCGCTCACGGGCTGACGAACCACCCGAGCCCCCAGCGACTGCATCGATGATTTTCAGCTGTATACCACGCCCCCCGCCGCGGCTGCGTTTCCGCGGCGGAGCTGGGCTGAACGGAGCGCAAAAATGACGAGTTCGGCGACCCGGGACGCCGAGTTGGGGAGGGCATCAGCTAGCCAAAGGGTCTCACTCGCCGCCGAGGAGGCAGACGGCGCTGACGATCACACGGTCAGTCCGATCGACGTGGAAGATAAGACGCGAAGGCGATATTTGCTCCGGAGGTTTTGGTGCGATGCTCGCGGTTTCTGGTGGCAAAGAGGCCCGAGCTGGGCTTGGGTGCTGTCGGGGCTTACACTACTGACTGTACTTGCCAATCTCGGCGTCCTGTATGGAATGAACATATGGAATCGCGCGTTATTCGACGGACTGGAGAGACATGATACGAGCCGGGTCTTTTTTCTTTCGCTAATTTACCTTCCCATCATGGTTATAAGCGTTTTTCTCAGCGTGATGCTCGTGTACGAGCGCATGACATTGCAGCGGTCCTGGCGGGCGTGGCTAAGCGACTATTTAATCGATAGGTGGCTTGCAAGCGGCCGTTATTACCACCTCAACTTGGTAAGTGGAGATCATCAAAATCCTGAATTCCGGATTGCGGATGACGTGAGAGTGGCGACGGAATCTCCCGTCGATTTTGTTGTTGGCGTGACGTCGGCCGCATTATCCGCGGTCACATTCATTGCGGTGTTGTGGACAATAGGGGGTACACTGGACTTACGGGTAGGAGCGTATCATCTCAGCATTCCCGGCTTTTTGGTCATAGCGGCCGTCGTGTACGCATTCATCGCCAGCGGGGCAATCACGCTGATTGGCCATCGATTTGTCCTGGTCTCCGAGATGAAGAACCAGAGCGAAGCGGAATATCGTTACATACTTACTCGTCTTCGGGAGAACGGCGAAAGCATCGCGCTCATTCGCGGAGAGGAGGAGGAGCGGGCCGGCGTTGACCGATCATTCCAGAAGGTGCTTTCTGCGTGGCGCGCTCTTTGTTTTCAGCACATGAAGACGACGATTGTTTCGCAAGGCAGCGGATATATTGCTCCGGTTCTGCCGATTCTTCTGTGCGCGCCTAAATATCTGGACGGTTCCTTGACGCTCGGCCAGGTCATGCAGGCCGCATCAGCCTTTACGATCGCAACGCCTGGCGTTTGCGCGTGTTTTTCTTCACGCCCCGGATATCGTCGTGCTGGACGAGGCGACTGCGGCACTCGATCCTTCGAGTCAGGACAAGCTCATGGACAGAATAGCTCGGAACGCGGCCAAGACCACGCTGATCAGCGTCGGACATCGCCCCGAATTGGAATCTTATCACGATCGGAAAATTACCTTGGAGCGACGCCGTGGCATCACCCGGCTCGTCAGCGATATTCGCCTTGTGCCCAGATTGGGACTGAAGGAGGCAGTGTGGAGGTGGTTCGCGGCGAGAGTGCGAGGGCTCCCGCCGCAGATGCCGTCGCATAAGGCCAGTCCGGCATCTGACGAAAAGCCGCGTGATATGGGATGACGCAACTAATTTCGAGCAGATCGGCCGCCGCCCGCATTGGTGCATACCGGCAGGGCTGAGCCACATTGCAGACGAGTTCATCGGAGCGCCGCGCTCTAAGTGACCGCACGGACCCGCTCAGCTTCGCCGCTTAAATCGGCGGCGGTCGGCGCCGGGGATGCGGTCGGCCTACTTGGACCGGGTCGCCCCTTTCCATGCCGCCAACGAGAAAGGAGCTCGCCGGCATCAAAAAGGATTACGCGGCCTCACGCTCCTCCTTGGCCAGGTATTGCAGGGTTACGTCTTCGATACGATTGTCGATCCACTCGGCCATCGCTTCCTCCTCGCGCAGCGATGCCTGTAGCGGCGTCGAAAGGTCGATGCCGGCGTGCTTGCACAAGGTCAGCAACGACTTGTAGGCGGCAATTTCGTAGTGCTCGAAGGCGCTGTCCGCGAAGGCGTTTTTAAGAATCTCGTCGCCCGCCATCGCGTGGCCCATGGCCGTGAGATTGGCCATGGCAGACATGGCCGTGTCCTTGAGGGTCGACTCACTTTCCCCGAGTTGTGACAGGCAGTCTTCTAAGCGCCGCAGTTGCTGCTTTGTCTCTTCGAGATGGCGACGGAGCGCGGATTGCACCTCAGGAAAATCGCCCGTGCGCTCGCTTTGACGCTCCATCAATTCCTGGGCCTGGTTTTCCATCGCGTGCGCATTGCGAAGTCCGACGATGAGAAGGTCCCGCGCCTTGTTTGCAGCCATAGTAGCTAGCTCCATTGGACAGCCCCGCCGGCTTTTAGAGCGAACGGTTCCCAATAAACTTTGTTCCCCCAAACTGGCCAGAGAAACCATATTATTCACGCGTTTCCGATGAGGTCGATTGGTTCTTACCGCGCCACCGACTTGAGGAAGCTTATATGAATTGCGGACCAGTATTTGGCGGGGCAAGGCGCGAGGCGGAGAAGATCGCCTCCACGTGCCGCGCTCCCGGAGGGATATTGAGCCTGAGAGTGTGCAGCTCAATTGCTCTTCGGCACACGTCCCCGGGTGACGAAGGTCAGGCGCAGTTCCGGGCATAGCGCTGGTTCGGGTCGCCCGATCGCTCTCTTATGAGCAGGTACGAACCTTGGCCGCGGTGCGATGTTGAGTTCGTAGCTCAACAGGAGGACTCGGCATGAAGGCGCTGGTTTGGCACGGCAAGGAAGATATTCGCTGCGATACGGTAACCGACCCTGAAATCGAACACCCGCGCGACGCCATCGTCAAAGTAACCAGCTGTGCAATCTGTGGTTCTGATCTCCACCTGTTCCACAATTTCATTCCGGCGATGCTCCCCGGCGACATCATGGGACACGAGATGATGGGAGAGGTCGTGGAGACAGGGAGCGGCGTGAACGGCAAGATCAAGAAGGGCGACCGCATCGTTGTGCCGTTCACGATCATTTGCGGTGAATGTGAGCAATGCAAGCGAGGCAACTTCTCCCTATGCGAGACCACTAACCGCAACAGGTATCTGGCGGACAAGGTTTTCGGCCACTCAATGGCAGGGCTGTTCGGCTACACGCATCTGACCGGGGGATATCCCGGCGGACAAGCCGAATATTTGCGCGTGCCGTTCGCGGATGCGACTCAAATCAAAGTCCCCGACGGCATTCCGGATGAGCAGGTGCTTTTTCTGGGAGATATTTTTCCAACCGGCTGGCAGGCCGCGGTGCAGTGCGATATTGAGCCGGCCGACACGGTAGCGGTTTGGGGCTGCGGTCCGGTCGGACAGATGGCGATTCGGAGTGCCGTCCTGCTTGGAGCGAAGCAGGTGGTGGCGATCGACCGGCTTGCGGAACGGCTGAGCATGGCCGAAGCAGGTGGTGCGACCGCCATCAACTTCGACGAGGAGAGCGTGGTTGAGCGGCTAAATGAACTCACGCATGGCAAAGGGCCGGAGAAGTGCATAGATGCGGTCGGCATGGAATCGCATGTCACGCATTGGAAACTCGACACGGTAGTGGATCGCGCCAAGCAGATGCTGATGCTGGAAAGCGATCGTCCGCATGTGTTGCGCGAGATGATTTACGTCTGCCGGCCCGGCGGTGTCATTTCCATTCCTGGCGTCTACAGCGGTTTCGACGACAAGATTCCGATCGGCTTGTTAATGAACAAAGGCCTGACGATCCGCACCGGTCAAACCAACGTGAACCGGTGGACGGATGATCTGTTACGGCGAATCGAGGAAGGCCAGATCGATCCCTCATTCGTGATTACGCACACCGTGGGGCTCGATCGCGGTCCCGAGATGTACAAGGTGTTTCGCGACAAGCAGGACAGCTGCGTCAAAGTGGTTCTAAAACCCTGAAACTTGCGGTGCTGAGCATGAATTACATCGCGAATATCGTCAGGTCTGATGGTGATCCCAAGATCGTTCGTTCCGGACCCAGCTCATTGAGCGCGGCGGACAGACTTGCCCGAAGCCTTGGCTGGCTCAGCATCGGCCTGGGCCTTGTTGAGCTGATCATGCCCGGTCGCATTGCGAATGCGCTAGGAATGCAGGGCAAAGAGGGGCTCGTCCGCGCTTATGGCGCCCGCGAGATCGCAAGCGGCGTACTCTGCCTGTCCCCCGACAAGACGGCGGGGCTGTGGAGTCGCGCGGCCGGGGACGGATTGGACGTCGCCGCGCTGCTCCCGGCACTAAGTGACCGTAATCCAAAGCGGGATAACGTTACGCTGGCGCTGGCCGTGGTGGTCGGAATAGCTTTGCTTGACGTTATCGCCGCCCAGGCCACGACGGCCCGCCACGGCCAATCCCAGGGGCGCACGCGCTCGTACCGCGACCGCAGCGGCTTCCCCAGAGGTCTGCAGGTGGCCAAGGAAGCGGCAAAGGAAGTCCGGGTGCCCGCGTCCTTGAGGGCGGCACCGGTCATCTGACCGGATCGAAAGACCCGATTCACGAGATCCGCCGCAACCGCATCGGAGTTCCAGGCTTTTTGCGGCTCGCGACAGCATGTCGCTACGACGTGGGTCGTCATTATCAGAGCATTTTCCGGTCGGATTGAATCGATTGGATTCCATTTAGTTGTTGGCTTCGGTGTTTTGGGGATTGCCATTGCTGCGGCTCAACGTCGAGAATTGCCCTTTTTGGCCCCGACCTGCTTTGAATCTTCCTTCTTCACACTCTCTCGTAAGGCTGTCTTCAGGTCAATCGGCCGCCCATGCTTCTTCAGTAAGTCGCTGAAGGCTTCGTCGGCCAGCTCTTGGAAATCCATCATTCGGTCCCGGGCAAGCAAATCCAGCGCATGCCAGGTCTCGTCATCGAAGTGAATTCGCTTACCGCGCACAATGGGGCTCCCTGTGAGGATTTCGCCATTTTCTGATTCTCCGCGCTTATTTGCTATCCCGTCCCTCCTTGCCCCCTTTCTTGGCAGCACGTTCAAGAGCTCTCGTGGCTAGAGCTTGATGGTGTTCACGGTATTCGGCGATCTCTTCAGCAGTCAGCTGTTCGATGCCGATGAATTTGTTTTGGGCCGCAGAGGTCCGTATCAGCTCATCCAGCTTCGCCTGAATGGCTGCACTGTCCCGATTTTGGGTGTTCTGAATGACGAACACCATCAAGAAGGTAAGGACAGAGGTCGCCGTATTAATGACAAGCTGCCAAGTATCAGAATAATAAAATATCGGACCAGTTGCGAGCCACACAATGACCAGGAGACACGCCGCAATGAAGGTAACCGGGCGGCCGGTCTGGTAGGCTATTGCAGTCGAAATTCTAGAAAACAGCTGGTTCATATCTGCTCCGTGCCCCGTTCCTTTTTGGCTCGATCCGCGGCCCTCGCATTCAACGATGCGAAGGACCTTTTTGCAGAAGGCCGCATTGCATCTTTGCAGAAGGCCGCGTTGCATCGCCTTTCTCCCCATTCTCTCGCATTGATGTCTTCAAATCTATTGGGCGGCCATCCTTGCTTCCTGAATCATTTGGTCCCGGCAAGCACCTGCTGGGATGCCCGGTCTCGTCACCGAACTGAGCTGGCCGGGCACCGGTGGCCTCTTTTCATTGCGCGACGAGAAGCGCCCTCGTCGTACAAGGGCGGGCACCGGATGCTCAGCGCCGCCGCAGCCTATCTGGTTCCCAGGTGGAACTTTTGGCGGGATCGCGTGTTATTGACCCGACATAGCCGGGAGGACGCGTTGGGCAGCTGGCGCCCTCCGTGATTTCATCATGGCCGTTTCACCCCAACCAGTCGCGTGAGTAACCTCGATTGGGGTGGTGGTGAGCAAATGTGCCTGGGAGATAGGTTCTTGGCGCTTAGGAGGCGTAAATGGATCAAATGCGGACACAATTGAAGCCTGGCGCACTTGTTGAGAGCCTGCAGGAGACGACAAAATCAGTCGGCACTTCGGTGAACCGTGGCAAAGAGGCGCTCAGGGCTACGACTTCAGAGGCGATGGACTCGGCAGGAGCCGACCTGAAGACGCTACAAAGTGATTTAAGGGACCTCAAGGAAACCGTTTCGGACTTTATCTCTCGGGCCAGCACCGAAGCGGCAAAGTCGGCTCGTGAGATCGCAGGGCAGGTTAGCACCGCCGCGACCGACATTGCAGAAAAAGGGGCGAACGCCGCTTCGGTCGCAGCCGATCGAGCCACCGGCTTCACCGCGGAGCTGGAGAGCATCGCGCGGCGCAATCCGTTGGGCGCCGTCGCAGGTGCGCTGGCGGTCGGGCTTCTGATTGGCATGATGGGGCGACGCAGCTAATGCTCGTCTTCAAAATTCTCAAGCTATTCGGGCTGGACGTCCCGGCCCGAATAGCAGAGGCTCGGATCGACCTTGAGGATCGTCTTGACCTTGCCAAGGACAGCTTGCAGCAGGGTGCCCAGACAGCGGCCGTTCTCGCAACGATGTTCCTGCTTGCCGGTCTCGCTGCCCTCGCCGCGTTCGCTGTGGGTCTGGTTGCGCTCCACACCTGGGTGTCCAGCCATCACGGGCCACTTTATGGACTTGCCGCAGTCGGCGGGGTGCTGCTGCTCGTTGCGGCTGTCCTTGCCGCAAGCGGGATGAGTAAACTAAAGGCGTGGTCAGGCGAAAGCGCTCGCCGCTTAACTGCAAAAAAGATGGAGATCGCTCAAACCCACGTGGAGCGGGTAGCCGCGGCCAAGGAGGAGATAGCAAGGCTGGCAATGCAGCCGCTTTCCCCTCCGGCCGTCTCCGCTGAATTGGGCACCGCTGCTGATCTGGTAGAGCCACTGACGTGGGCCTTGTCGACAACCCTGGAAATTCCAAAAATTGGAAATCCGGCTTTGGACGAACTTGTGGCGCGTTTGCGAAATTCCGCGGGTGGCGCTGCCGGTGAGGTGGTGGAAGCCGCAATTCGCACGGTCCGGTATGGGGACAGCCCCCAATTGTTGGCCACGCTTGGCAGCGCTTTTGTTGTGGGTTGGTTCTTAGGCCATCACTGCCAGCTGAAAGGCGGCGCGCACTCGCGTTAGCAGATGTGCATTCTATTCAGCGCAGGAAACACGCGTTCAGAGTTGACTCGAAACCCCCATTGCAGGGTTTTCCAAAATAAAACGCGCAGGCGAGCGGAAGTCTTGGTTGCTTGCGCCGTTTCGAAAACAATCTGGTCACAGGGCGTTCCTGAAATGGGACCACAAAGCACAGGCTACTCTATTGGAAGGCAAGATAACTGGTGGAGGATCTAAATGAAGTTCTGGTCTGGGATGCTTCTCGGCATTCTCCTTACTGTAGTTGCGACATTCGCCTTCGATTCAATAACCGGTCGCGCCTCGAACGGCTTGACATACGCCACATCCGACCGAAATCCACCAATAGTCAATTGGGATGTGGTCAATGACGGTTGGCATCGGCTAACACTCAATTTGCAAGCGCTCGGCGAAGATTTGCAGCGCGGCTGGAAGAGGCTTGCAGGCTGACGAGCTTGCGATTTTCGCGCAGGCCCCGATTATCGAGGATAGAGGTCTAGCGGCTTAGGCGACGCTCGGCCCGTCAAAAAATCCGGTCATGGCGGGCTGGAGCGGAGAGCTCATCGCAGGGCTCCAATAAGAACGGCGATTTGTGCGCTGCGCGTGACCGGAAGCTGCCGGCAGACGCTGCTCAGGCAAGTCGGATCGCCCGGAACAAACGCAATGGCAACGTGTTGTTTCTGACAGATCAGTATTGCTACACAGATAACGGAGTAAATGATGTCAAGGAAACTCGCTATTGCGGCGGCGATCATCGGTACGATAGCCGGTGCAAGCCTCGTGCAAGCACAAGAAACCACGGGCGCGGGCACCCCGAGTCAGCCCCAGGTCCTGAGCACGTTGCCACAGAACGTCACGACGGTTACCAACTACTACAAGCAGAGCGTCTTTGACCCGTCAGACACCAAGATCGGTGAGATCAGCGATGTCCTTCTCAACAAGGAAGGAAAAATCGACGCCTTTATGATCGCTGTCGGCGGCTTTCTCGGAATCGGCGAGAAAGATGTGGCCGTACCATTCGATGCGATACGCGCTACCGAGAAGAATGGCAAATGGTACTTGACCATGAATACCACGAAAGACGCGCTGAAGAATGCGCGCGGCTACAAGTTCGATAAAGCCAAGTCGACCTGGGAGCCTGCCTGAAGCTACCTGTAGAGAGGCCAGCCCTGCCGCCAAAGCGGCAGGGTTTTCTGCCGTCTCTTAAACCCGCGGCTACGCGGGCAAAAGCAGCACCGTCTCAGAAGAAAACCGCGGGACGAATAACACTCTTTCGGTTGAGTGTAGCGGGACGAATAACACTCTTACGGTTGAGTGTATTAGAGGGAACGACCGATGCCACGGCTTTCAATGAGTGGATTGAGCATATTGCTGGCGTTGGCTCTCGCGACCTGGGAGTGGCTCTTCTTTTTTCATCCAGATGCGCAATTTGCATGGTTTTCATCCTCAAGCCGACTTGGTATCGAGTTAGCTTGGATCACTTTCATTTACCTGTCTTTTCAGTTGGTTTCCATCCCATTTGCAATAGGCGCTTCGAGGGATAGGTTCATCGGAGTCTTGGACGGAATGGCATCGCTGGTGCCGCTCGCGGTGACGGTTGTCGTCATGTTTGGCAAGCCCGATTATTTAAATACGTCAGAAAAATGGGAGGCGGCGTTTCTCCTCCTGTGTGTAACCGCGACGGACCTGTTTGGCGGGTATGCGATCAACATGGCGCTAAGTCGGCGCATCATGGATGTTGCTGGACCGGCGCCCGCCTGATGCCACGCGGCATTTGAACGGCAAAAGAGTAAACATACCACGAAACCTACTCCATAGAACGCGCTGGCTTCCTATCAAGGATAGGGCAAGGGCCTTAGCGGCCATTGGGTAAACAAGCTGAAAAACCGGAAGATGCCAAAGGTCGAGGCGACTCAGGCTCGACGCAGGCGACGGTCGGGGCGTTCCATTTCAGCACTGCACGATTTTTTCGAGCGGCATGCTTCGGTGCTGCGAACCGAAGGCACCTCTATGTCGTTATCCAAACATAGGAGGCGCGAGATGGATGAAGCACAAGCCGCTCGAATTCTGGGAATTGTTGCGGGGAGCCTTTGGATCATAATAATTGGGCTGCATATGCTGAGCGGTACCTAGTGCTGCGATTACCCTTCGAGCGAAGTCTAACCACCCGCTGGCTCGGCATTACCTGATACGCAGCGCAAATGGCGAGCTCGGAAATGATCCGCTACGTGGGGACTGGACGTCTCGGAAGCAATAAACAGCACATGCGTAGGACGTGAGGTGATTGCACCTCACCGCTATCGCACCATTACATTTTGGCTTGTCCGGTTTTGGAAGCCGGCACGTCGGCGCAAACCCGCGATCATCGCGCGAATGCCGCTGGTAGATTGAGTGTGCCTTCCCGAGGGAGTGTGAATAACATCGCGGATGAAGGCGAGCTTCGCAATGACGGGCGGGCTCAGCATGAAAGGATACAGATCCGGCAATCCCATGCTTCGATTCATCGAATTCGCAGCAAATGTCAGTGGAATCCAGGCCTCAACCAAGCGCTCTGTTTCGGCTTTGCAGGGATCGAAATCGATATTGGCTGCGAGGGCCTTCGAGGCCTTAGGTGCCACCACCAAGCCGAACGATCCGGCAGTCTCCAGCGTATCGACCATATGAAAATAGTGTGCCCATGTCTCGGCGAAGTCCTCCCAGGGATGGGCCGTTGCATAAGCGCTGACGAAATTGTGGGGCCAGTCTGGGGGCGCGCCGGACGCATAGTAGTTTCGCAAGGCATCGCTGTAGTCGGCCCGCTCGTCGCCGAACACATGTCGGAATTCTTGGAGTTGTTTGGAGTGTGCCACGAGCTGGTTCCAGTAGTAATGCGCGATCTCATGGCGAAAATGTCCAAGTAAAGTCCTGTAAGGCTCGTTCATCTCGCGGCGACGCCGTTCGCGCTCGGCATCGTCTGCCTCGGCAAGATTGATGGTGATAATGCCGTTAGCGTGACCCGTCATGGGCGCCGTTCCCGGTGAGGGCACTGGACCATCCGATAGAAAATCGAACGCCAGTCCATCTTGATCTTCCGCTCGCGTCCTGGCCGTAAGACCGAGCCGAAGGAGGGTGTAGAACAATCGGTGCTTGGCGATCTCGATGAGCCGCCATCTCTCCGGGTTCCCGGGTTGGCTTAGATCGGGAATGGTGCGGTTATGGCGGCATGTCGCGCAGAATTGCTCGCTGCTGTCTGCCGAGATCAGCCAGTTGCAGACGCCGTGCGCCGCGTTGGCACAATAACGGTAGGTGCGGCGCGAATCAGCTAAGGCAAGCCATGCGTTACTGGCCCGGTCACTGCCATCATGCTCAAGCGCGGAGAGCGCCTCTCGGTTCGGCAGATATCCGAGGGAAAGTCCGCAGCTCTCACACCGCGTGTTCTCGAAATAGAGAGGCTGCGCGCAATTCTGGCACTCGAAAAGTTTCATGACTTAGCACTTTCGACAATACAGCTTCAGTACAGGCGGAGCGCTGAGACTTCGGGAGCGTGACCATAAACCGATCGCACCCAGTCACCACCATGCGACCGGAACGTTGGCGATTTCGCGATTCTTCGTCGAACCAACGAATTCCTGTCGTGCAACGTCTAGGCCGCATCAACTGTAACGTCACGACTTTCCGCCGGCGACGAGGCAGAAATGACACCTTTTGGGCTCCGGGCGGCTTCGAGGCAAAGGCGCACCGCATCTCTTAGACTGCCTGCCAAAAGGTCGGGTTTTGCCGCGTCGTTGAGGGTGCTGTCCACGCCCGCTGACCAGCAGCCCAACATGATCTGGGCCTGGGGCAGCCTCCGTCGCAAGCGTCGAATGACGTAGCGCATATGGGCTGGGCTGTCGGCATCAAGATAGACGACGCACACCAGTGCGACGCCAGCGGTTTCAAGATGGAAAATGTTCGCGCTGGCGATGGTCTCGGCGCCTTCGACACGTGCTCCCAGGCCATGTTTCTCCAGCAGTTGCGCGAGCATCATCGCGGCAGCTTGTTCGAGGGGCCCCCGCCCGGCGACACACAAAATGGGTGTAGCGGCTTGCCACTTGGCATCCAGATCGTTCTTGTCGAGGACAGGCAGATCCGAGGTCGGATCCTTGGCTGTTTCGAGCGCCGCAGCCGCTTCAGCGTCTCGCGTGATCTCACGCACTGGCGTTCTATCGTCCCAGTCCTCGAGATCATCGACAAGTTCTGCGACAGACGCCCTGATGGCCTCGGCTTGGTCCGGTTCGAGAGCGCCTCGCAACAGATCGCTGTGAGCGAGTCTCAGCCCCGGGAGGGCGACATCGTCATAATAGCTCGAAAGCGGCCGTTCCTTGAGGAATTCCTCGGCCTTGTCAACCGCCTCGGCCGGATCATCGGCCAGCATGCGTTGATAGAACAGTTCCGGCGGCGAAAGCGCCGGTCGGTCACCAAACATCACGTCCAGAAATTCGAAGCGCTCGACATGGCGACCGAGGACCGCAAGGCACATGGTCAGCGGCGTTGCAAGGACGAGACCAACCGGCCCCCAAAGCGCTGTCCAAAACGTTGCGGATGCCACAACTGCCACTGGCGACAAACCAGTACCTCGGCCGTAAGCCAACGGCTCAATCACCTGACCGACCAGCGGCTCCGCCACAAGGAAGAGCGCCGCTGTCCACGCCAGCATCGACCAGCCGGGGTCGACGGCTGCCGCCAGTGTCAACGGGAATACCGCCGAAATGAAAGCACCGATATAAGGGACAAAGCGTAGAACCGCTGCAAGGATGCCCCACAGAGCTGAGCTGGGTACCCCAATCACCCACAGGCCAACACCAATGACGAGGCCAAAGCCGACGTTGAGAGCCAACTGGACGAGAAAAAATCGGCTCAATCGACTCGCACCGTCGTTCAGGGCGGCTGTCGTCTTTTGCAGATCATGCGCACCAGCCAGCCTTATGAAGCGATTGCGCAAGTCCTCACGCTGCAAGAGAATGAAGATTACGAATATCGCCATAATACCGGTCGTGGTCAGCGGCCTCAGCAGGGGCGTAATAAGCGCCGCGATGGTTTCGAGTGCCGTAGGGGGAGGTTGACGCACCTCGACGGGGATCGGTTTGACCTCCTGCCCAGGCGACGCGGGCTGGCCCAACGTTGGCGCGGTCTCCTTCGGCCTGTTGAGCTCTTTGCCGAGGTCCTGCAAAACGTCGGCCGCACGCTCAAGCGTGCTGCTCGTCGCAGCCGTTCCACGCAGAGTTTTGACCTTTTCTCGCATTGTAAGTTGGTAACGAGGCAGATCGCCGGCGAGCTCCGCTACTTGCGTGGCTATAATTCCGCCCATCGCAAAAATGGTGAGAAACGCTAGCAGGACGACGACGACGACGGATAACCCTCGAGGAACATGCCAGTTTTGCAGCGCCCGGGTTAGCGGTGCGAGCACAAAACTGAGAAGGATCGCGAGCGCGATCGGGACGAACAATTCGCGACCGAAGTAAAGCGCACCGATGATGATGGCCGTGACGACGGCGGCGCCAGTCATGGATTCGGCCCATCCCAGGAATGCCGCGCCGAAGCGCCTTCTTCGCACGTCCATCCGTTCTCCAGCCTCGACTCGCTTGGAGCCACCAAAGCCTGAGCTTCAGAATGCACCCGCTCGGCAATGCGTGACTTTTGAAAAGATTGGGCCTCCGAAGGCGGACAAATGCTCACGCGTGTGGTCTTTCCGGTCGGAATTTCATCAAATGATCGATGGCCAGTTGCTTTCCGCGAGCGAACCAGGTCGGGAACCGCCCCCTTTAAACTTCTAAGGCAATGCAAGGTTCCCGACGTTGAGGTCTCGGCGACAACGATCCGCAACAACGACTTTACCGGTGGTTGAGTCATCGCTCCCTGTCACGCCCTGACAATTCCCTTGATGACCGTCCGACCTGCCCGGCCAAGCTGATCTGCAAGCTCCAGCAGGTTCAATCTTTGCTGACCGACCCGCAGGCGGTCGAGCTGAACAAGTCTCGCTTCGTCGATTTCAAGCGCAATACGGGCCCAAAGGGCGTCGATATTGTAGGGCTGTTGTCCCGGACGCATTGCAACAGGCACAACCGCGTCGGCGCGTAATCCAAGGGCATCGGCAACGGAATGGATAGCGGCGCGGATTGCGCGCGCTTTCGGCGTTTGGGGCGAGATAACATCATAGGGAGGTGCCCACTCCGCTGCCGGTCGCAGTTCATCGATGTGTGTCAGCGCAAGGAGAACGGACGGCGGTCTCCGCGCAAGCTGAACATCGGCCCAAGCGCGGAAATCATCAAGCTGCTGGCGATCTGGACTGCGAGCTGGCTGAGTGGCGGAAGCAACCCAGATGATCAGATCAGCTCGTTTTGCCTGAGCCCGCAGCTCGGACGTCGACGCCGGGCTCTCGTCAAAACCTGGCGTGTCGACAAGCATTACCCTCGGTCGTCCTTCGACTTCGAGGAGATGTTCGGCAATGCCCGAAGTCACCGGCAAAGGCCCAATGGCGCTTCGTACCTCCTGCGCCAGCGCATTCAGAAGGCTTGATTTGCCTGCATTAACCTGCCCCATGAGGACAATCCGTACTGGAGCGATGGAATCGATGGCAACGGCCTGATCAGACGCCTGCGCGGCGCGCATGTCTTCTTCCGAAAGTGCGAGCCGGCCGGCGTAGAGATCTATGGCAGCGCGCCCGATCTCGAGCAGGAGAAGCCGGGTGACGTGGGCCCGAAACCGATAGGAGAGCGCCCCAACTGCTTTTCCTGCGAAAATCCCGCTCGTTTCCTGGCCAGTTGCCTGGAGAGGATTGAGGGCCGCTCGGATGATGCGCCACAGGCCGAATCCGAGACGCCAGCCGGTCTGTGCGATCCCGCCGTAGAGCTCCTTCTGACGCTGCACCCATAGGAGATGGCTGAGCCTCATTGCTCTCACTGCAGGGATGTAGCGCAGCGCCTGCCGACGCGTGTCCCGAGACAGGCGTTCCAGCAAAAGCAGGAACTCCGGCAAGTTGAATTGCGCCCATGCGGCGTGGGCGTCAGGATGGAAGTGGCGTGCCACTGCCTCAACGATCATGCGGGCGCTGTCGAGGATTGGACCCGTGTCCGTAAACGCAAAGGCTGGAGTGGCGTCTGCAATCGCAATCACCTCGGTCCAGGCGTGTCGTTCGGCGATATTCCATTCACGCGAGGGATGAGCCAAATCGCCCAACGCGATCCGTGCGTCCTGGTTTGCACGGCGCTGAACGGAACGCGATAGCGGCCAAACGAGCAGGCCGAGAACTGCCGCTGCGGCAGCCCAAACCCAAGCAAGCCCACTTTGCCAGAGCCACAGAGTGCCGAGGGCCATCAGCGACAACCAGGGAATTGCCACTGCAAGGAACAACAGCACCT
>Ga0070734_10000429_pt1 | contig 90903 bp, 86 predicted proteins | sample Coa_R1_8_FD_66444 | JGI IMG/M metagenome (GOLD analysis project Ga0070734, IMG submission 66444) | Surface soil microbial communities from Centralia Pennsylvania, which are recovering from an underground coalmine fire - Coalmine... | ecosystem: Environmental > Terrestrial > Soil > Unclassified ...
GGCTGGCGCGCCTCGAAGATCACGACCGCGAGCGCGCGCGCATACGCTCAATCGCGCAAGCACGAGGGCGCCGCAAATGGGACGATCAGCCGCGAGCTCGCGGCGCTCAAGCGAATGCTCAAGCTCGCGGAGATCGACGGGAAGCTCTCGCGCGCGCCGCATATCCCGATGCTCGACGAGGCGCCGCCGCGTCAAGGTTTCTTCGAGCATGACGCTTTCCTCGCGGTCCTGGCAAAGCTCCCGGAGGTCCTCCGCGGGCCGGTCGAGTTTCTCTATCGCTCGGGATGGCGCCTCGAAGAAATGCAATCCCTGGAGTGGCGCGACGTCGACCTGGCCGCGAGCCGCGTCCGGCTCCGGGCCGAGCAAAGCAAAAACGAGCGCCCGCGGCTCCTCGTCCTCCAGGGCGCGCTTCTGGCCGTCATCGAGCGCGCGAAGGCCGAGCGCCGGCTCGACTGTCCGTTTGTGTTCCATCGCAACGGCCGGCGCATCAAGGACTTTCGGCGCTGGTGGAAAAAGGCGTGCGCAGCGGCCGGCGTCCCCGGCCTCTATCGGCACGACTTCCGAAGGACGACTGTCCGCAACCTCGCGCGCGCCGGCGTCCCGGACAAGATCGCGATGGACATGACCGGCCACAAAACGCGCGCGGTTTATGACCGCTACAACATCACGAGCGAGGCCGACCTGGCTCGCGCGGCCGAGGCGCTGGACGCCTACCTCGGCGGCGGGAGCAGGCACAATATGGGCACAATCAAGGGAGGCGGCCTCCAGCGCGGCCGCAAGTGAAGGTGGCTAAGTCTTTGATTTCATTGATGCCGAGGGCGGGACTTGAACCCGCATGGAGTTTTGCTCCGGAGGATTTTGAGTCCTCTGCGTCTGCCGTTTCGCCACCTCGGCCGAATGCCATTTCGCGCGCGTCGCCTGAATGATCTGAGCATCGACGACCGGCATCAGATGATTGTGCCAGAGGCGCGCGCGCGCTCACAAGCACGCACCCGGGTTCCGCTCGCGACCTGGCTAGCGGGGAAGAAATTCATTCGTCACGCCCGCAATGAGGTCCCTCGACGCGATGCGATCGAGCGTGTCGAGGTCCCAGCCGCCTTCGCGATAGAGCGAACGTACGGGTTCCGGCTCGGCATAGATGCCGACCAGGTCGCCGCCGACCACGAAGGTGCGGCCGTTGACATTGGCGGCGGCATCCGTGCAGAGCCATACCACGAGCGCGGCGACGTGCTCGGGCTTGTTCTGCAGGCCGCTGCGGTCGATTGCGGGGGCGGCGGTGGGACCGAGCGTCGTGCGCATCCGTTCGATCGCATCCGCGACGCTCTCGTCGAACAGGCGCGTGGCCGCACGCGGCCGGATCGCGTTGCATCTGACGCCGTAACGTCCCAGGTCGCGCGCGATGGTGCGCGTCAGCCCCACGATTCCCTCCTTGGCTGCCGAGTAGCTCGCCTGCCCGAAATGACCGAGGCCCGATTCCGAGGCGGTGTTGACGATGACGCCGCTTTTCTGTTCGCGGAAGACAGGGCTGGCAAAACGGATCGTGGTGAAATGACCCTTGAGATGCACCGACATCATCGAGTCCCAATCGTCCTCCGTCATATGGAAGATGATCTTCGGACGCACGGCGCCGGCATTGTTGATCAGGATGTCGAGCCGGCCGAACGCGTCGATCGCGGTCTTGATGATGCGTTCGCCGCCCTCCATCGTAGTGACGCTGTCGATGTTCGGCACCGCCTCTCCGCCGGCGGCGCGAATCTCGGCTGCGACCTGGCCCGCGACACTTTGGTCGGCTCCCTTGCCGAGCATATCGGTGCCGAGGTCGTTGACCACGACCTTCGCGCCCTCAGCCGCCAGCAGCATCGCTTCGGCGCGCCCGATTCCGCGTCCTGCGCCGGTAACCACCGCGACCTTGCCCTTGAGTCTTTGTTTGCCAGGTTGCGTTGCCATCGTTCTCGTCTCCGTCGGTTGATTCATGCGCTGCCGGCCGCAAGGTCCAGCGGGCGACCCTATGAATAGCGCGCAATCGCGCGCCGGGCGAGAGCAGGGCCGCCTTCGATTGCGCTAGTCCGCAGCCGGTGCCGCTCCGGTATGCGCCGGCGGCGCGGTTCGCGTACCAAGCAGATAGATTCCGCCGGCGATCATCGACGACAGCAGCATCGCGAGCACCAGGCCGCCGATTACAGCGAGGGCCAGGGGCTGTTGCACTTTGGCGCCGGCGCCGTATCCCAGCGCAAGCGGCAGCAGCCCGGCCGCCGTCGCCATCGTGGTCATCATGATCGGTCGCAGTCGGATGACGGCCGCGTCGGTGAGCGCCACCGAAGGCATTGCACCGGCGGCGACGCCGTGCTCGGCGCGATCAAGCAGCAGGATGCCGTTTTTGGCCGTGATGCCGACCACCATGATCACGCCCATGAAGGACGAAATATTGAGCGTTATGCCGGTGAGCGCGAGCGCGCCCAGGCTGCCGGCAAGACAGGCGAGTGCGGCGATCATCGTCGCCAGGGCGGGCGCAGCGCGCCCGAATTCCCAGAGCACGATCAGCATGACGGCGGCCATGCCGGCGGCCATGACCAGCGTCAACTGATGAAAGGCGCTTTGCTGCTGCGCGTAGAGTCCGCCCAGCTCGAGTGACACGCCGGCCGGGAGGGTCATCTTCGCAAGCCGCGGCGCTATCGCGGCGAGGGCGCCGCCCAGGTCGACGTTTTCAAGGCGCGCTGTCACCGGCACCATCGCTCGCAGCCGCTCGCGCGCAAGCTGGGCCGGCTCGCCGCCGTACCGCTCCGTCACCATCGTGCTCAGCGGAACCACCGCGCCGGAGGGCGCGTGCAGCAGCACCTCGGAGAGCGCGGGCAGGCTTCGATGGAAATTTGGCGGGTACCGCACGCGAACGCCGACCAGCCGATCGCCCACGCTTAATTGCGTGGCGACCGTGCCCTCGATTACCGTTTCCAGCGTGGCGCGAATATCCTCGGCGCTGAACCCGAAGCGCGCAGCGGCGCCTTGATCGATCGCGATTACCTCTTCCGGGTTGCTGAGCACGATGCCGTCGAAAACATCAACGATGCCCGGGACCGAACTGATTTCAGAGGCGACGCGGCGCGCGACGGTCTCGATTGCCGCCTGATCGGCTCCGAACACCTTGACTTCTATCGGTTGCGGCACTCCCGAGAGGTCTCCAATCAAATCCTGCAACATCTGCGAGAACTCGATATGCACGCCCGGCACCGAGGCCAGGATCCGTCGGCGCACGTCGTCGATCACTTCACCCGTGGACCGGGTGCGCCGCTGTTTGAGGCGAACGGAAATATCGCCGCGGTCGGACTCGGTAAGAAAGAAGCCCAATTGCGTCCCGGTGCGGCGAGAGAACGCGGCCACCTCCGGCGTCGCTCTGAGAATGTTTTCGATCCGGGCGAGCAGCGCGCCGGTGTCGGCCAGCGTGCTCGGCGGGGGCGTTATATAGTCGAGCACAAAACCGCCCTCGTCGAGCGCGGGCAGGTAGTCGGTTCCGACTGCGCGATAGAGGGCGAACGCGGCGACGAAGCATACGCCCGCGACAATCAGAGCGAGCGCGGGCAAGCGCACGAACGGCCGCAGCTCGGCAAGGAACGCGATTCGCATCGCACCGAAGATTCGCCCCGGCGGACGGCTCTCGCGGCGCCATCGACCGATCAACTGTTCGAGCGCGGGCGTGAAGAAGACCGCCAGCGCGAGCGAAATCAGGAGTCCGCCGCCGAGCGTGATCGCGAGCGCGCGAAAGAACAGACCGGTGATGCCCGAGACGAAGACCAGCGGCGCAAAAACCGCGACCACGGTGAGCGTCGAGGCGATCAACGGGCGGCTGAGTTCGGCCAGCGCGCCCTCGACCGCGGTATCGGTCGGCAATCCGCTCGCATGGCCGCGGTGGATCGCCTCGATCATGACAATCGCGTCGTCGATGAAGAGGCCGATGCCGGCCGCGATTCCGCCGAGCGTCATCATGTTGAAGGTCAGCCCGCAGACCGCCATCAGGGCCATCGTAATCGCGATCGTGCACGGCACCACGATGGCCGCAACCAGCGCGCTCAAGAAGCTCATCGTAAAGAGCCACACCACGCCGACTGAGAGCGCGAGGCCGAGCACGATGGCATCGCGGACGCTGGCGATCGACTCGGTTACCAGCGCGGCCTGATCGTAGGAGAACGAGAAGCTCACGTCCGGATAACGCCGGCGGAACTCACTGACCAGGGCGCGCGCCTTACGCGCGATTTGCTCGGTGTCGCCGTCGGGTGTGCGCGAGACCCCGACCAGCACTGCCGGCCCATTTTCGCAAGCGGCGCGGATGTAATCTTCCAGGACGCCGGAGTCCACCTCGGCGACATCGCGCACGTAGATCGGCCGACCGTTGACGGTCGCGATTGGCACGGACAGCAACTGATCGCGCTCGTGAAGCCCTCCGGTGACCACCGTGAGCAGCATGCGATGCTCATCGATCAGGCGGCCGGCGGACGCGATCACGTTGGCCCGCCTGATTCCGCTGACGACCTGGTCGGAGGTCAATCCGTGGGCGAGGAGCCGCGTCGGATCGAGCCGCACTACGTATTCGCGATACTTTGCGCCGACCATCTCGACCCGGAAAACTCCGGCGATACGATGCAGGCTTGGCACCAGATCGTAAAACGCCACGTCCGTGAGCTCGGTCAGGTTGCGCACGCTGGAGCTGAGGCTCAGGTCGAGGATGGGAAACGTGCCGGTGGTGAGCAGGCGCGTGTCGAGAGTGGTGCCGTCGGGGAGATGCGCGCGCGCTTCGCCGAGCGAGGCGCCCAGCAGCTGAAAGCTCGTGGTAGGGTCGGCGGTCTCGCTGAAAGTGACGTCGATTTCCGCGCTGCCTCGCGTGGTGGTCGAGCGCACCAGCGTGGTACCGGGAACACTGTACGCGGCTTCCTCCAGCGGCCGGGTTACTGAAGCTAGCATTTGATTCGCCGGGAGTTCGGCGCTGTCGGCAAGAATGATGGCGCGATGAAAGACGAATTCGGGGAACACCGCGCTCGGAATCGATCGCGCGAGAAGTGCGCCGAGGATGCTCAGCGCGATGACCGCGAAAAGCGAGAGAATTTCGTTGCGGCGGTTCATCGCTTCGCTCGAGACCTCACGTCGACGGCTGCGCGCCGGGCTGACCGGATTCGGCAGGGGCGATTTTCGCTTGCACCCTGAGACCGTCGGATAGCGCATAACCGCCGGAGGTTATGACTATCTCGCCCGGTGCGAGTCCCCGCGTTACCTGGACCACTGATGGATCGCGGATGCCGACTGCGATGCTGGTTCGATGAGCGCGGCCGTCGCTGCCGAGGGTGAAGACGTAGAAGCTGTTGCGCGCCGCGTCCTGAAACAATGCCGCCGCGGGTATGACGAGGGCATGGGGAAAAGACTCGAGCGTCACATGCACGTCGACCGCGGCGCCTATTTCACTGATTCGGTCCGGGCCGGTGAACTGTATCCACACGGGTGCGGTTGTCCCGCCGGCGGAGAAGCTGGGGGAGATTGACCAGACGCGCGCCGGATACGCCATGCCGGGTTTCAGCGCCGACACGACGGTGGCCTCCATTCCCGAGCGCAGGGCGCCGAGGCGGTCGATCGGAGCCTGCGCGTCGACATAGACGCTTGACGGATCGACCAGCTCAACCAGCGGGTCGAATTCGTTCACAATCTGATCCGGGCTGACCAGGCGCTGGCTCACGAGTCCATCGCGCGGCACGCGAACGGGAATGCCGTTGTCGTTTGAATAGCGCGCCACCGAGCGAGCGAGCGAAGCGGCTTCGGCGGGATCGATCCTGCGCGCCGCCGCCAGTCCCGCCTGCGCCGCGTCCTCTTCGCGATTGACGATGTGGCCGACGATCTCGCCGCGCCGCACCGAGTCTCCGGTAGTTATTTGCAATCCGACGATGCGTCCCGAGGCGGGTGCCCGCAGGGTGAGCGTGCTGAGTGCGGCGGTTACTCCGGGCAGCACGATCTCGCGCCGCATCGGAGCGGTTACGACGCGCGACGCGGTCACCGCCAGAACCACGGGCGTTGCCGGCTCGTTTGTCCCTTCTTCATTGTCGGAAACTGGCCGGCTGCATGCAGCGGCGCCGATCGCGCCAGCTACGAGCAGCGCAACAAACAGGGTGCCGCCGCGTCGCATCCTTTGCGGTCGCGAGCGCGCGTTCACCGATGGCCGCCCAATGCCAGCGATGCCTGCGCGGCGGCCTGGCGGGCGGCGAAGATCTGATCCGGACGCGCCAGACGCAACTGCTCGTACTGTTGAAACGCATCCAGGACCTCGAGCAGCGTCGCGCTGCCGCCGCCGAGAAAGCGCGTCCAATCGAGGGCAAAATTGTCGCGGGCGACAGGCTCCGCGCGGTCGAGCAGCGCAAGCTGGTCGCGCGCGTCGCGATAGCGAGGCTCGGCGTCCGCCAACTGCTTGCGCAATTCGAACCTGATCTGTCGCACCTGGGCCTTCGCGGCATTCAGCCGAGCACGCGCCTCATCGATATGCGCGGAGATGGCGCCGCCATCGAACAGCGGCATCGTGACCAAGCCATCGTAGGAGGCGCCGCCGTTGCGCCGGAACGTGTGCGGCGGGTTGATTCCCTCCCACCCCGCGCTCAGCGCCAGCTTGAATGTGGGATAGCGTTCGGTTTCGGCGGCGCGAACCGCTGCCTCAGCAGAGGCAACGCCGCGCTCCGCGCTTGCGAGAACGGGATTGTGCGAGACATCGTTGCCGGGCCATTCCGGTATGCCGTTCGAGTCGTCGATCGTGATGTCCGAACCTCCGAACTCGCCCATCTCCGCGCCGAGAACCGCCGCCGCGCGCTGCGTGTTGTGGTGCGCGCTCGAGAGCGAGAGCTCGACGTTGTTGCTCGCGGTCTCGACCCTGAGCACGTCGTTGGCGATCGCGCGGCCGCTCGAGCGCAGCGCCTTGATGACCTCGATGTAACGTTTGAGCCGCAGACTGTCCGCGCGGAATTCGCGCTCCAGGCCGCGCGCGCGCGCCAGGTCGTAGTAGGCGATGGTGGTATCAAAGACGATCTGCTGGCGCGCGACCTCTATGCCGTAGCGGTCGGCCTCGCTTTGATACAGTGCTGCACGCGCCTGCGCGACACGATGGCCGAAATCATAGGCGGTGTAATTGAGCGTAATCAGCGCATCGGACAATCCACCGTTGGTGATCGCGAGGCTGTAGCCGGGCGCCTGCATGTATTCGGAGCCGGCCGAGAGCGACGGGTAAAGCGGCGCGCGCGCCTCGCGCGCCGTCGCCGCGCCGAGATCGCCCTGGGCTGCGGCCGAGGAAATTGCCGGTGCAAAGGCGAGGGCTCGCTTGAGCGCCTGATCGAGCGTCAGCGTTTCGCCATGGGCGGGAGCCGCGAAAACGCCGATGGCGAACACGGCTGCAAGAGCAAGGCGAGCTGAGGATAGCGAGCGCATGATTGCAAGAATTTCTGCCGCAACTCGATCGCCGAGTCGGCCATCAGATTTAACAAGCGCGCGCCATTTACACGAATTAACAAACGTTCATGTCTGCGCCGGCGCGCCCGGCTCGGCCGAGAGCGGCAGGCGCAAGCGGATTTCACACCCGCCCTCCGGGCGGTTTGCGGCTTCGATCGTGCCGCCGTGGCGATGCGCGATTTCCCGGCTGAGAGCGAGACCGAGCCCGCCGCCCGCGCCGTTGCCGCGACCGCGATAGAAAGGTTCGAATACGCGATCCAGGTCGCGCGGATCGATTCCAGCGCCATTGTCGCGCACCAATACCATCGCGTCCGAGCCGTCCCTCGTGACCGCAATTTCGATTCGACCACGCTCGGGCGTGTACTTGACCGCGTTGTCCAACAGGTTGAGCAGGACACGACGCAGGTCGGGGGCGCTGCCTTTGACAATGATTCCCGCGAGCGTTTTGAGCGTCAATTCCTGGCCGCGCGGCTCGGCGAGCGTGCGCGCAACCCCGGACGCCTCGGCGGCGATTTCGCTTAAATCAACGGGCGCGCGCTCAGATGTGGAATCGGCATTCAGGCGCGCGAGCGCGAGGAGGTCCTCGGCCATCCTGCACAGACGCTCGACCTCCTCCGCCGCCTGTTCGAGCGCGGCACGGTTTTCCTCAGCGGTTCGCGGACGCTGCAGAGTCACCTCGAGGCCGGTGCGCAAGACCGTGAGCGGCGTGCGCAATTCGTGCGCGGCCTCGGAGACGAACCGCCGCTGTGCGGCCGATGCGCGCTCCAGGCGCTCGAGTAATTGATTAATCGCGGAAACCAACCGATGCGCCTCGTCCTGGGGGCTGGGGGCCGCCAGTCGGCTGGTCAGATCGCGCGGTTCGATGCGCGCGAGAGCATCGGAGATTTTGTTCAGGGGCGCGAGCGCCCGCGTCGCCATCCAGTAGCCGCCGACGATCGAGAGCGCGAGGATGACGGGAATCGCCAGCAGGAGCGCGTCGCGCAGGCGCGCAATCGCCCCGCGCACCGGTCTCGCATCGGTACCGTCTATCAGTGCGGCATCCGCGCCCTGAAAGCGCAGGCGGACAATTGCGTAGCGATACCGGTGAAGCGATCCGTCGGCGATTCTGTTCGCGCCCGGTTCGGTCCGGCGCGGCAGGTCGGCAGCATCGTCGCCGATATCGAAAATAGCGCGGCCGCCGGCCTCGAGCCGTATTCGCCGACCGGGTCCGAGGTCTCTTTCACGAGCGAGGCGGCGCAGAATCGATTGCGCATCGTCGGGGCGCGACCGCGAAATAGCGGCCGCGGTCGTATCGGCCTCTTCCGTGAGAGCGGCATCGAGCGAGCCCAGCATGGCACGCTCGAACATCGCGAATATCAGGAGTCCGGCGGCGAAGAGGATCAGCGCGGTAATCGCGCTCCAATAAATGGTAAGCCGCAGCCGAATGCTCAATCGGAACTCCTGGCGCGGCCCTCGTGCGCGGCCAGGTCGATGCGCAGCATATAGCCCGCGCCGCGCACGGTCACGATCAACGGGGGCTGATTTGCCAATTCGACTTTATGGCGCACGCGGTTGATGAAAACTTCAACGATGTTGGACATCGCATTGTAGTCCTTGCCCCAGAGCGCTTCGCCGATCATGTCGCGCGTGACGGCCACACCGGCGCGCCGCGCCAGGTATTCGAGCACCATCAGTTCCTTTGGCGAAAGATCGAGCGCGCGGCTGCCACGCGTCGCGACGCGGCGCGCGGTATCGATCGTGATGTCGCCAACCTCGATGATCGCGCCGTCGCCGGCCAGCCGCCGGCGGAGCAGGGCACGCACGCGCGCGAGCAATTCGCGGAAGGCGAACGGCTTCGTGAGGTAATCGTCGCCGCCGCCTTCGAGCCCGCGGACCCGCTCTTCGGTGGAGTCGCGCGCAGTCAGAATGAGTACCGGCAGCGCCGCGCCGGCCGCACGCAGGTCAGCGAGAAACGCCAAGCCGTCCTGGCCGGGAAGCCGCAAGTCGAGTAGCATCAGGTCGTAAACGCCATGGGACAGCGACTGGCGCGCGGCTTCGGCGCTGGGCGCCACGTCGATCGCGTATCCCGCTTCTTCAAGGCCGCGCTTCAGATAGGCGGCGAGCTTCTCTTCATCCTCGACAAGCAGCAGACGAGCATTGGTCATCGCAGGGACTCCGGCGTTCCCGGCGGGACGGCCCCGGCCACAATGAGCGTATAACGGCGAGCGCCGTTCGTGCGATATGGCTCAGATGACGAGCGACAGCAGGCCGGCGGCGACCAGGGCGCCCGCCCAGACCGCGTCGAGGTTGATCCAGGCACTGCGCAAGAAGGCCAGCCCGACCCGGTCGTAAACCACGATTGCGATCGTGCCCATCACCAGGAGCATCGCGGCCGTGTGAAGCAGAACCACGCCGACGTCCTGCGCAAACGACAATCGACTCATAGCGGCCATCGATCCGTGCACGAGATGCCCGTGCATGCCATGCAGCATCCGCTCATGAGCCGGGGCTCCGCCCGGCATATCCATCAGGATGGGAAACAGCATCAGGCCCGCACCATGCGCAGAGGCCATCAGGAACGACCACAGCGCAAGCTCGTACCATCGAACACGCATCGCGACCCAGCGCGGATGCGCACGCGGCCTCAGGTAGCGGAAGACGCCGAACAGGATAAGGACGGCGGCGCCGAGCGGTCGCAGAAGCGGCGAAGCGGCCGCGAGCCGCACCCATCCGATCAGGACGACCACCGTGGCAATCGAAATGAGATGGCCGAGCGCGATCGGCAAAAGCGCGGCGAGCACGGCCGCGCGACGGCGCTCCTGCAGCCCGAGCGCGACCGCAAACAACCAGCCCATCGAAGGGTCGAGCCCGTGATAACCGCCGAGCGCGGCAATCGCGATCCACGGCCAGGCCGCGGTCACGGGTAACAGAACGAATCAGACGAGCAGTCGCCGCCCTCGAGATGAATTTGATGCGGACGTTCGCCTTCGAACGGGATGAAAAAGTTGGGATCGAAGGCCATGCCGCCGGTCGGGTTTACGTCGATTTTGGCTATCCATCCGCGGATGCCTTCGGGGTAGAACTGCTCGTCGAGCGCCGAATAGAGCGAATTGGTCACATAGATGCGCCGGCCGTCGCGGCTGATCTCGAGCATCTGCGGGGCGCCATTGACCTTGCCTGCCTTGGGATGCGGCGTGCGCGCGGCCATTCCGCCGATTCGCACGGCGCCGGTCTGGCGCGGATGGAAGGGATCGCTCACGTCGTATTGGATGAGTTGGCCGGTGCCCCAGCACGAAGCATAGAGGAACTTGTCGTCCATGCTGAGCGCAATCTCAGGAACCAGCGGCGGCGCCGCCTTGAACTGCTTCAATGGCGGCGGCAGCAGGGCGGGATCCGCCAGCTCGGCCGGAATCTCGATCACTTTGCGTGCCGCCCATTTCCCGTTGCCATTCTCGCGATGCCAGAGCCAGATGCCCGAACTCAGATCCTTGGTCGAAATGACCGTGCACACGAAACCGTAGGCTTTGGTCGGATCATGCGCCGGCCGCAGCTCGAGCGCCATCTGATGCTCCGCGCCCAGGTCGATTTCCTGGAGATGACGGCGCTTGCGCAAATCCCAGATGTGCAGGCGGTGACCGTAGTCGCCCTTGACCAGGCGCTCGAGGCTGAGTCCGTTCTCGAACATATCCGGCGTGCCCCATTCGCTGCTGATCGCGACGTCGTAACCGATATGCCACCAGAAATCGTAGGCGAGGAACTGCGGACCGCGATCGACCTCCCATCGGCCGAGCACGTCGAAGCTCTCGTGGTCGAGCATGAAAACGCCGCCAGGCCCGCCGCCCTCGGCATTGCCCATGGCGCTCACATAGATGGCGTCGGGGCCGCAATGGAACGTATGCGGCCGGCTGTAGCCGGCGCGCCGTGCAATTTCCTCCGCCTCAATGACCTTGACGATCTTGGGCGCGCGCGGATCGGGCTTGGTGTCGATGACGTGGATGCGCGACGATCGCAGGCCGGGCACCAGGAGGTAGCGGCGCTCGACGTGCGGATGCGGTGAATAGGGACACAGCGCGGAGCTGCATGCGTTCCATCCGAAATGATGCAGTTCATTGCCAGCATTCGGCATTTCCACGCGCCCGACCACGCTCGCGAAACTCGGCGACCCGGGATCGAGGTCGAGCACGTTGATCGCGTCGCGCTTACCGTGCTTGGGGTCGAGACTGAAGGTCGCGACATAACCGAGCCGCTCGCGCGGGCCCTCGATCGCCATCCGCGGCGATGGATAAAAGGTCTGGTCGGGTTTCCAAAGCATCGGTGTGTGCCCCTTTTCGATGCGGACTGAGCTTCGAAGTTAAATAGATGCACCCGCTGATTCAAGCGGGAGATTCGGGCCCGGCAAATGACGTTGCATTAGACGCATCAAACCGGTTGACTACGAAAATCCTTCGTCCGCTCGCGCCCGGGACGGGCCCGACCGCGAACGATCTGGCCGGCAAACCTGTGGGAGGTGAGGTGATGGATTCGCTCCGTAATATCGGCGCGCTGCTCGGGCGCATCCTGCTAGCGTACATCTTCGTGGTCTCCGGCACGGAGAAGCTGCTCAGCGCGGTCGCCACGATGAATGAAATGGCGCACGCCGGACTGCCGCAGTCGCTGGTGCCTGAATTGTTCGTGCTTACGGTGATTGTCGAATTGCTGGGCGGCCTGATGCTGGTGTTCGGATGGCATGCGGATGTGGCGGCGCTCATCATGCTGCTGTGGTTCATTCCCGTGACTTGGATTTTCCACGTGCGGACGGGTCAGACCATCGAATGGCAGAAGAACCTCGCAATCATGGGCGGCTTTCTGCTGCTCGCGGTGTACGGGCCGGGGCCGATTGGCGTCGGCTCAAATCACCGGCGTGCCGCCGCCTGAATCGCTCGATGCCCAGAAACGATGAGTGGGACGTGAGCCTCCGTCGACGGCGCGCGTCCCGCTCGCGCCCTTATGATTGCGGAAGGCCGCTACTGATGCGCGCTTTCGCCGAGCGCGTTTTTGACCATCGTCCGCAGCTCACCGCTAGCGTGCAGCTCGCGCACGATGTCGCATCCGCCGATGAATTTACCGTTGATATAGACTTGCGGAATCGTCGGCCAGTTGCTGTAGGTTTTGATCGCTTCGCGCACTTCCTGATCGCTAAGCACGTCAACCGTGCTGTAAGGCACCCCCAACTCTTCGAGCACTTCGATGGTGGCCGCCGAAAACCCGCACTGCGGAAAATTACGGTTGCCCTTCATGAACACCACGATCTTGTCGCCGGCGATTGCCGCACGGATGCGTTCGATTGGATCGGCCATCTGAGTTCTTCTCACCTCCGGTTCTGATACTGGCTCGGCGTCATAACCTTGAGCGTCAATGCATGGATGCGCGCCTTCATCGCGTCGCCGAGCGCGCCGTAAACCGCCTGATGGCGCTCGACCAGGCCCTTGCCTTCGAAAGTTTCGCTGACCACCAGCGCTTCGAAATGATCGCCGCCGCCGGTAAAGTCACGCACCTCGACCCGTGCGCCGGGTAGGCCGCGTTCGATCATTTCCTTGATTTCCTGCGCGTCCATCAATCCCCCATCATAGCGCCCGTCATCCGCCAATTTCCACCTGGCACATATCCCAATCTTTGGCAGGTGCCAGCCGCGATTTGGCGGTCCAGCGGGTTCGCAGGTTTTTTTTCCCCATACCGGTGTTGCGCGGCGCGCGATGCTCGTGCGTTCTGTCATTCCCGTCCCTGGGCCGCCTGCGCCTCGAGGTCGCCGGCGGCCGATCGGTCCGCTTGCGCCGGCATTTTGGCCTGCGACGGCAGCACTTCATCGAAATGCGAGTAGTCGATCGAAAAGCTGCCGTCGGGCAATTCCGTCAATACGTCGGCAAAGCGCATCCCCCATAGTATTTCGTCCGCGGTCCACACGTACCGAACATGCACGTTCTGCAGGAAGGATTCGTCCAGGCCCACCAGCGAAACGATGACGAGCGCGCGCTTGGCCTTGAGTGACTCCGCCGTCTCTCCCAGCAGCGGACTGCCCTCGACGATCGGATGCATCACGGTCCAACTCAGCGAGAACAGCGCATTGCGCTCCCGCGCGAGCCGCAGATCGTAAAAGCGGCGGATGCTTTGGCCCTCGAGCGTTCTTTCCCAGCGTGAGAAGACGGCGTGGACGTTGGCCTCGACGATCCGGTTGGAGCGCTGGTTCACGGCGCGAAACATCAGCGCCGGCACGCCGTCGTGCGGCGTGATCACGAGAACCTTGCTGAAGCGCACACGCGCGGTCGGCCGTGAGAAGCGGGCGAAGACCAGCCCGGTGACCACGGCCAGCGCGACCAGCCCGCTCAGCGCCTCCACGCTCACCAGAACGTTGGAGATGAAAGAGCGCGGCGCCATTACCCCGTACCCGATCGTCGCCATGGTCTGGACGCTGAAAAAGAACGCGTCAGTGAAGGAGCCCGTTCGCGCGTTCGCCACTCCGCCATCGAGCAGGTAACAGATCGCGAACACGCCGTTGATGAATGCGAACAGACCCACAATGATCAGCAGCAGCAGCGGCCACGAGACCGTGGTCAGGTAAAAGTACGGATCGGCAAGGGCGCGCTGTCGTAATCCTGAAGTGAGACGGCCGATGCGATCGCGCGCTGCGCTGTCGAGTCGGGCCGGAGACGAATCCGCTACAACCGCGGACTTTTCAAGTGGGCCCGCGGCGCTCACACCTGTTCAACCACGGTAGCGATACCTTGCCCGATGCCGATGCACATGGTGGCGAGGCCCAGGGGAGCTCCGCGCCGGCGCATTTCATGCGTGAGCGTGACCACCAGCCGTGCACCCGAGCATCCGAGCGGATGCCCAAGTGCGATCGCGCCGCCGTTGACGTTCAATCGATTCTCGTCGATCCCGAGCTCGCCATTGCAGGCCAGCACCTGCGCGGCAAATGCCTCGTTGATTTCCACCAGGTCGATCTCATCGATCTTGAGCTTCGCGCGATTGAGCACCTTGTGCGTCGCTGGCACGGGTCCCCATCCCATGATTTCCGGCCTCACGCCGGCGACCGCGGTGGCGCGAATCCGCGCCTTTGGCTGGAGTCCGAGCGATCGCGCGCGCTCGCTGCTCATCAGCAGCACCGCCGCCGCGCCGTCGCATACCTGAGAGGAGTTGCCGGCCGTCACCTGGCCGTCGGGTTTGAACGAGGGTTTCAGCGCCGCGAGCTTTTCCATGCTGGTATCCGGCCGCGGCCCCTGGTCTGCATCGACCACACCAGACGTGAGCTGCACCGGCGCGATCTCCTCCTTGAAGCGCTCGCGCGCCGCGATCGCGCGTTGCTGCGAGCGCAGCGAAAATGCGTCGGCTTGTTCCCGTGAGATTCGATACATCCCGGCCAGCCGCTCCGCCGTGAGCCCCATAACGAACATGTCCTGCGGGAAAAGCTCGAGCAGCTTGGTGTTGGGCAACAGACCGGAACCCATCGGCACGTGGCTCATCTGTTCGACGCCGCCGGCGAGCGTAACGTCGGCATTGCCGGTCATAATCTCATAGGCGGCGAAGTTAACCGCCTGCAGACCTGACCCGCATTGACGATCGACCGTTGTTCCCGCGACTTCGACCGGCAGTCCGGCGAGCAGTCCGATCATGCGTCCGATATTCAGCCCTTGCTCTCCCGATTGATTGGCACAACCCCAGACGACATCCTCGATCTCGGCCGGGTCGAGCTTTTTGTTTCGCTCGAGCAACCGGCTTACGCAGGTCACCGACAGATCGTCTGCGCGAACATCCTTGTAATAACCGTCCTTGTTCGAGCGGCCGATTGGGGTGCGGACTCCGTCGACGATTACCACTTCATTCATGCGACGCACCTCCGGGATAGCGAAAGCAGGTACAGTTGACATCGGGTCAAGCGCCGGTTCATGAGTCTAACATGCGCCATGGGGAATCGGGCAGCGGTCGGCAGGCCAGTCGCGCGCCGGCAATCGATCGGCGGGCCGAGGAGAAAGATCCATGAGTGACGGCCAGAGAGGCTCCGGCGCCATTTCCTCCCGTCGCCAGTACGCGCCTTATCTCGAAGCGGACTGGGGATTCAAAAACACCTGGTATCCGGCGCTCTTCTGCAGCGAACTGGGGGAAAACGGCATCAAGGGCGTGACCATCGCGGGACATGACATCGTGCTGCGGCGCTCGCGCGGCCGGGCCTACGCGCTGCGCGATCGCTGCGCGCATCGCGGGGTTAAGCTGTCGCTCCGTCCGATGTGCCTGACCGAGGACACGCTGAGTTGCTGGTATCATGGATTCACTTACGCGCTCGAGGACGGCCTGCTGAAAACCATCGTCGCCTCGCCCGACGATCCGCTGATTGGCAAAACGCGCATCCGCACCTATCCGGTCGTCGAGCGCGCCGGAATCATTTTTGTCTTCGTCGGTGACGAAGATTACGCTCCGCTGCCGACCCTGGAGGCCGATTTGCCGATTCGCATCACGGACGACGACAACCCGGTTCCGCATATCCTCGACGACCAGGTGTACGTCCGCGGCATTCATCGCACCGGCAACTCCAATTGGAGATTGGCGGCGGAGAATGGTTTCGACCCTGGGCATCTTTTGATCCACTGGGACAATCAGATCGTGGCGGCGACCGATCGCAAGCTCGCGCTCGGTGTCGAGCCGGTATCCGAGGGCGCGATCCGGATTATTGACGAACCCGACGGTCCCAAGGGCATCATGAACATGTACAACACGCGCACCTACAGGTTCATCATGGAGAACAAGGCGGTGAACATGCGCGCGCGCGGCAGGAACGCGTACTACGCGCGCACCTCGATGGTGCTGCCGGGGATCCTGCTGGTCGAACACTGGCCGATTCCCGGATGGGCGCAGTACGAATGGTACGTGCCGACCGACGACAGGCATCATGAGTACTGGGAAATCCTGGTAGGCCATTGCCGTAGCGAAGACGAGCGGCGCGAAGCGGATTACCTGTACGACAGTTTTCTCGAGCCTCTGGCGTTGCGCGACTTCAACGACAACGATCTGTTCGCGCGCGAAGCGATGCAGAATTTCTATGAGCGCGAAGACGGGTGGAACAACGAGTCGCTATGCGCGTTCGACGCCGCAACCGTCACCTGGCGCAAGGTTGCGGCGCGCTACAACCGCGGTATCCAGGAACCGCCTGACTCGGCATCGCGCCGGTAGGCTCGTGGGCTCCGATGGCCGCTGACGAACCTGCCTCGGCAGCGCGCGCAGCCGGCGCGACTGCGCGGCGCGTGACCCTGCAGTTCGAGGACGGGATCGAAAAGGAAATCGAGGTCGGCGCTGACGAGTTCGTGCTCGACGCGGCTCTGCGCCAGGGCATTGCGCTGGTTCATCAGTGCCGTTCCGGAAGCTGTTCGACCTGCGTTGGGCGGGTGGTCAGCGGATCGATCGAGATGGTGCACGGTCGCGCGCTTTCGCTGCTCGCCGCGGAAATTGCCGAGGGCGCGCGCCTGCTTTGCAGCTCGCATGCGCGCGCGCCGAGCGTGGTGCGGCTGCAGTATCCGAGTTCGCTGATTTACGGCGACGAGCGTCGCAATTTCGAAGCTCGGCTGACCGGGGTCGAATGGCCGGTGCCGTCCGTGGCGAAGCTGGCGATTGCGGTCGATCGCCGCACCTCCATATCGTTCAACGCCGGCCAGTACGTTCGCATCAAAGTGCCGGGTACGGAGCAGTGGCGTTCGTATTCGATGTGCTCGACGCCGCGCGAGTTGCCGAAGATGGAATTCCTCGTGCGCATCATACCGGGCGGGGTGATGTCGGAATTTCTGCGTCGCGCGCAGCCGGGAGAACGCCTCGAGGTTGAAGGTCCGCTCGGAGCGTTCATCCTGCATCCCGGCAAAGGGCTCCACGTCTTCGTCGCCGGCGGCACCGGCCTCGCCCCGATTCTGGCGATGATCGACGAAATTCGACGCGCCAGCGGTCCGAAACCGAAGATGCTGCTGAGCTTCGGGTGCGCGAGCGACGCCAACTTCTTCTATCGGGACGAAATCGAATTGCGGCAATGGTGGATACCGCAACTCGAGGTGCGGCTGTCGGCGGATCGCGTGGACGACCCGGCCTCAGCGCTTTTGCAGGGGACCCCGGTTGACGCCCTCGGCGCAGAGTCCGTAAACGATGCCGACGCCTCAGCCTATCTGTGCGGTCCTCCTCCAATGATCGAGGCCGCCCGCCGCCGCCTGGCGGAAATGGGAATTCCGGCCGAGCGGATTTACGCCGAGCGGTTTGTCGCGAGCTGATTTGCGCGAAACCGGCGCCGTCCGCTCATGGCCTTGCAGCGCCCATTTGCGGACCGCATCGATGGGCAACGGGAGATGTTTCGCCCGGCGAGAACATTTCCCCTGCTTTTTGGCAGCGCCTGGTTCGCGTTGCTTCGTGCTCCAGAGATGCTGGTCTGAGTGAAACTCAGATGACTCCGGATTCGTGCAAGGCAGCGATTTTCTCCCGACTATAGCCCGCGATTTCCCGGAGCACCCAATCAGTGTGCTCGCCGAGCGCGGGCGCGCGCGTGTCCGGCATCGTCGGAGCATCGCCCGCCCGGGTCGCCGTTTTCAGCGGCGACCCCGGAACGATCAATCCGTCGAAGCTTGGGTGTTGCGCACGCAGGATCATGCCGCGCGCCTCCAGATGCGGGTTGCGCGTGACCTCGGCGACGTCGGCAATCGGCGCGCATGGCACCCCGGCCTCACCGAGCACCGCGAGCCAATGGGCTCGACCGGCGGTGGCGAAGTGTCGATTGAGAAGCTCTTCGAGGGCCGCGTGATGCGCGGTGCGGTCGGCGTTGAGCCTGAAGCGCGGGTCGCGCTTCAGTTCCGCCAGTCCGACAGCATCGCAAAAGCGCTCCCATAATGATTCGTTGCCCGCTCCGGCCACGAAATAGCCGTCGCTCGCGCGGAACTGCTGGAAGGGTGTGATCGACGGATGGCGCGAGCCGAGCGGCCGCGGTACCCGGCCCGTCGCCGAATAGCGCGCAAGCGCATCCTCGAGCAGCGCGACCTGGCAATCGAGCATCGCGACGTCCAGATGCCTGCCGCGGCCGGTGCGATCGCGCAGCCGCAACGCCGACAGGATTGCGATGACGCCGTAGAGGGCCGCGGCAAGATCGCCAATCGATACTCCGCAACGCGTCGGATCACCGTCCGCCGGTCCGGTGATGCTCATCGTGCCGCCGAGCGCCTGTGCGACAATATCGTAGGCGGGTGCTGAAGCCATCGGCCCGCTCTGTCCGAAACCGGAGATCGAGCACAGGATGATGCGCGGGTTGGCCGCGGCAAGAACGTCGTATCCCAGGCCGAAGCGCTCCATCGTGCCGGGCGCGAAATTTTCGAGCACCACGTCGCAGTGCCGGACCAGATCCAGCACGATCGCTGCGCCTTCCGCCTTGCGCAAGTCGATGGTTGCGCTCAGCTTGCCCCGGTTGACGCTGTAGTAATAACCCGAATCATGCGAATTGGGGATACGCGGCGCGTAGCCGCGCGAGTCGTCGCCCCGCCCCGGCAGTTCGATTTTGATCACTTCGGCGCCAAGGTCGGCCAGATTCATCGCACAGAACGGGCCGGCCAATACACGGCTTAAATCCAGTACGCGAATGCCGGCGAGGGGCTTCTCGTCGATCATTGTTCCTTGCCGCGCTCTGGATTATCCGCGCCGGCGCGAACGTGCCTGCTGCGCGCGCATTGCCTCGGCGGGCGTCATGATGAGACGCGGTTCTTCGCGTGCGCGCTCCTGTTCCTGCGCGAAGACCGTGCCAAGCTGAGCGCGAACCAGCGCCTGGAAAAACGGGATGCGGCTTGCGCCTGCACCGTCGCGCAGCCGGGCGGCGGCCGCTGCCGTCCGTCCGGCGGCCTCGCGCCGGCCGCTGCGCGCCATATAGTAAGCGACGTCTTCGAGCCGGCGGCGGATCGTGGCCGCCCGCTCGCCACGGAGCATCTCGCCGACGGCGCGCGCCACGACGGCGTTGACCCGTTCCTCCTGCTGCATCGGATTCAGCACCAGAACGCTTTCACGGATCGATTTGATTTCGTCCACGTAAGACTGAATATCGGTGGATGGAAACTGCCACGACGCAAACTCGGACTCTCGCAGCAGGTCCGCGGCAGGTTCCTGCTCCAGCGCCGAGGCCATCTCGGCGTAAATCGGATGAACGATGTCCGTAGGCGGCGGCCAGCCGACCAGCTCCGTCCGCAGGGTCAGGAAATTGCCTACGCGAGCGCGTCGGTCTGCGGGCGTGCGGCGAAACGCCTCGCACAGGATGTAGTCAGCGAGACGCGCATCGCCCTCGACCATCACGATGCCGGCGCGTTGCTCCAGCGCGGTGCGCTCAGCCCGTAATTCGCGCCGCGAAAACTCGTTCAAAGATGCATTGATGAGGCCCTCGCCGTCGGAGAGAAAACCGCCGAGCCGTGCGACACCGCCGCCGCGTCGTTCCTTGAGCAGCCACACGACGCGCGCGCCTTCGGCATCGATTGGCGAGAAGAGCCCGCTCAACCCGGCCAAAGCCGGCGTCGACGAAGACAGCGCTCGCGCCGAAGGCGCCTCGCCGGTCGCGCCGCCGCCGGGCGGCTCGATTCCCCGCTGACGCAGGCGAAAAAGCGAGCGGCGCACCTCGCGCCGCAGCACGCCGCTCGCTCGCGCTTCCATTGCTGCGAGCATTGCCGCGGCCTGCGGGCTCGCGATGGCGCCGAGCGCGCGAGCAACCGCGCCCTCGGTCACGCCGGGCGCGGCACGCAGTTCATTCAAGCGGGCCAGGGCATCGGCGGCAGGGGCGGAGGGGTCAAATCCCGCGGCGCGCAGGCTTGCGTCTTCAAGATGTTCGGTCGCGTCGTGCGGCATGTCGGGATCCAAGAATACGCGGTTTCGCAACGGCGCTGCGAGCGTATGCGGCGGGTTTGCGCGATGTCAAGGCGGGCGTACCGCCGGCAGCGGCACAATGCCGGCGCCACGGCGTCAGCCCACCAGGGTGATGTGCGCTAGAAGTTCACTGAGCCAATTCGGCGGCTGCGGGCGGGCGCGCGCCTCTTTGTAATCCTCCTCGCACAGTCGGACGTGTACTTTCTTCCCAGTGGCAGGATCGGTCATCTCGTGGAGCTTTCCTTGAGCGCCGCAGTCCGGGCGCTGGCAGATTTGGGTTTCAACCATGACGATATGCTCCGATTCAGGTTCCGCTAACGATATCAGGTGCGCTGCTGATATGATGCCATCGCGGCAGACTTGCGGGCAGTGTAAGCATCGACGAGCAGCTCTTCATCCAAGAACCCGATGCGGAATCTGGAGGCCAAGTTTCGCCTCGAGGACCTCGATGCGGCGCGCGCGACGGCGCTCGCGCTCGGTTACGCGCCGAGCGCAAATTTCATTCAGCACGATACCTTTTTTGCCGTGGCTCACGGCAAGCTCAAATTGCGCGAGCAGCCGCCCGACGCTTGGCTGATTCACTACGCGCGCAGTCGAGAAAGCGCGTTGATGCTGAGTCGCTACGAGATCGTTCCCATTGCCGCGCCCGGCCGCACGCGAGCGATGCTCGAGCGGGCGCTGGGCATCATCGCCGAAGTGCACAAAAGTCGCACTCTGCTCATGCGCCACAACGTGCGGCTCCATCTCGACCGGGTGGAGGCGCTCGGCGACTTCGGCGAGATCGAAGCGGTGCTCGACGACTCGGCTGAATCCGCAGAACAGGATGCGGCGCACGCCGCGGTCGAAGAACTGCTCGACGCGCTGCATATCGAAGCCACCGAGCTTATCGACGTGTCCTACTTCGAGCTGACGCGCGCGGCGAAGCCCACCGCTAGGCGTGGTTCATCCGACCCAGGATCTCGTCGGTGAAACGCAGCGTCAGTCCCCAGATGACCTGGTCGTTGTAGAAGATCGCTGGATGCTCGGTTACGACGCCGCTCTCGCGCTGAAAGCGATAGGTACCGCGATAGCCCTGATCCTGCAGCGCGTCCATCGGGACGAAAAAGATTGCCGCGACCTCTTTCGGATCGGCGCGCAGCCCATGGGTGGCCGGAATGACTCCGACAAAGGGTGTCACGTGGATCTCACTGACGCGTGCGACGGCGCCGTCGATCGCGCCCAGTATCTCGACGCTGGCGGGATCGATCCCGACCTCCTCGTGAGCTTCGCGCAACGCCGTGTGCAGGAGCGTTTCGTCCGTCGGATCGACTCGTCCGCCCGGGAAGGCCACTTGACCGCGATGGCTTTCGACGTGATCTGAGCGCCGGATATAGACCACGTGCAGCTCGCCGTCCAGTTCGAAAATCGGCATCAGCACGGCGGCGCTGCGCCGGACACCCTTGCGATGGCGTGCCAGGCGTTCCGCGGGTTCCAGCCCGCGACGCAGACGCGAGAGGCGCTGATTGATCGGTTCGGGTGCGCTCATGTATCAGTGCTGATCCGCCGCTGGCGACGATACGCGAACGCGGTGGGCGCGGGCTTCGGGTAGCTTGCGGGTTTTGAGCGTCATGCGCTGCCTCATTGGAAGATATCACGAAATCGCGCTCAAGGGGCGCAACCAATGGCGTTTCGTCGATGAGCTGAAGAACAACCTGCGTGCGGCCTTTTCCGACTGCCCGATCGGCGCGATGCGGAGCGAGGGCCCCCGTCTCATCGTCGAGTTGCCCGACGAGATCGATGAGCGGGTCGCCGCCGAGCGCGCGGCGCTGCTCTTCGGGCTGCAGAATTTTTCGCTCAGCCGACCGGTAGCGCGCGATCTCGAGTCGATCAAGGGCGAGGCGCTCGCCATCGCGCGCAAGCACGTGCTCGCCGGCAGCTTTCGTGTGCGCGCGACGCGCGCGGACAAGCGTTTTGCGCTGAATTCGATGGAGATCGATCAGGCGGTCGGGGCGGCCGTGCACGACACGCTCGGACTTAAAGTAGACCTTGAGAATCCCGAACTGGTCATCACGATCGAGATTCTCCCCGACGCGGCTTACGTCGCCGCCGGCAAATTGCCTGGTGCGGGCGGCCTGCCCGTGGGTGTCACCGGGCGCGGCGTCGCCTTGCTCTCGGGCGGCATCGACTCGCCCGTCGCCGCCTATCGCATGATGAGGCGCGGACTCAGGCTCGACTTCGTCCACTTTCACAGCCATCCGCTGGTTTCAGCCGCAAGCCGCGAGAAAGCCGTCGAACTGGCCGAGCATCTGACCCGCTACCAGGCGCGCGCGACGCTTATGCTGGTCGCGTTCGCCGAAATTCAGCGCGAGATCGTCGCGCGCGGACCGCGCCCGCTGCGCGTGGTGCTCTACCGCCGCTTCATGGTGCGCATTGCCACCGCGCTCGCGCAGCGGGCGGGCGCCCGGGCGCTGGTCACCGGCGAGAGCCTCGGTCAGGTTGCTTCGCAGACGCTCGAGAACATGACCGTGATCGAGGAGGCGAGCGCACTGCCGATGCTGCGCCCGTTGATTGGGATGGACAAGAACGAGATTGTCGAGCAGGCGCGCGCGATCGGCACCTTCGAAACCTCGATCCAGCCCGACCAGGACTGCTGCTCGCTATTCGTGCCGCCGCATCCCGAAACCCACGCCAATCTCGACGAGGTGCGCGAGGCCGAGCGCGCGTTCGACGTCGAGGCGATGGTTGCCGAGGCGGTGCGGAAGGTCGAGATGGTCCGCTGCGAATTTCCCTGACCCGCGCAATCAGCGAAAAAGCTGCAGCCAGGCGATGTCGATGGCCAGTGTCGCGATCGTGACCGGCACGCCGACCTTGAGGTACTCGAGAAAACCGATCTGGATTCCCTCGCGGCGCGCCTGCTCGACCACGATCAGGTTCGCCATCGAGCCCACCAGCGTCAGGTTGCCCGCAAACGTGCTTGCGCTCGCCAGCGCAAGCGCAGTCGCCATGCCCCGGCTTATCTGCGGGTAGATGGGCTTGAACAGCAGCACCGCCGGCACGTTGCTGACCAGGTTCGAGAGCGCGGCCGCGATCGCCGACAGCAGGGCGATGTTCTTCAGCCGGTCAGGCCCCATCGTCTGCACGAGGTCCTTGAGCAGATGCGTTGACTCGGCGCCTCGCACCACGATGAAGAGTCCGGCGAACATCACCAGCAGCGTCCAGTCGATCTGCTCGTAGATCGATTGCGGATGCGTGCGGCGCGTGAACAGCAGCGCCGCGCCTCCGCCGAGCGCCACCAGGTGCGTGGGATAGCCTGCCGCGAACAGGGCCAGTGTCGCGCCCGCGACGATCGCCGATTTGACCAGATGATAGCGGCGCTCGGGCGGCGGGGCCGGCAGTTCATGGTCTGCGCGCGGCCGCACGTGGCTCAGCCGCGCGTGGTAGAGCCATGCGATCGCGCAGAAGTCGATCAGCAGGCCGACAAGCGCAACCGGCGCCAGCCGCAGCGCGAAGGGCGTATATTTGATGCCGGCAAAGCCGGCCACGATCATGTTCTGCGGATTTCCCGTAATCGTCGCCACGCTGCCGATATTGCTGCCGGTCGCGAGCGCCAGCAGCAGCGGCGCCGCATCGATTTCGAGGACGCGTGCGACCTCGATCATCGGTCCCGCCAGCGACAGGCAGACGACGTCATTGATGAAGAAGGCGGCCAGCACGCCCGAAACCAGCACCGTGATGGCGAGCAGTCCGTACCCCGAATGCCCGCGCTCGAGCATCCAGCGCGCAACCAGCGCGAACGCGCCCGAAACGCGCAGGTTGGCCACGATGATCATCATCCCGAGCAACAGCAGCAGGGTGTGAAAGTCGATCGCAGCCAGCGCCTCGCGCTCGCTGATTGACTCGGTCACCACCATCAGCACCGCTCCGGCCATCGCGGCGCCGGTGCGGTCGAGTTGCAGGCCGGGGAAATTTCCCACGGCAATCACGAAGTAGGTGAAGGCGAAAATTGCGAGCGGGACGAGGAGATGCGGTTCCACGACTCGCATCATCATGGATGCCCGCGCCGCTGAGTCAAGCGCGCGTGCCGCGCGGCTGCGCAACAGGCGTTCACTCCGGGGCGTGCGCGGAGCTATAGTCAGACCGTTCGGGACGAACGCCGGACGTTCGACCGGCGGAGACTGAGCCGCTCGCGGCCGGCGGCACAGGAGGGGACATGATTTTCCGCGAGTTGAACAACGCGAAGTGTAAGACCTACCTGCTGGCTTCGGAGAGCACCGAGCGCGCGGTTATCGTCGATCCGCTCAAGGACCGAGTCGAGCGTTACCTCGGCGTGCTTGCCTATCATCGGCTGAAGCTCGATCTGATTGTCGATACTCATACTCACGCCGATCATCGCAGCGGCGCTCACGAACTCGCGCTGCTGACGGATGCGCCGGTGGCGATGCATCGGCGGGCGCCCGCGCCGCATGTCTCGATGCATCTCGAGGACGGTCAGCTGCTGATCGTCGGCGATTTCGAAATCAAGGTGCTGTACACGCCCGGCCATACGCCCGATTCGGTCAGCCTCCACGCCGACGGCCGCGTGCTGACCGGCGACTGCCTGCTGATTCACGGCACCGGCCGCGCTGATTTCGCCGGCGGCGACGCGGGCGACGAATACGACTCGATCACGCGCAAGCTGTTCACCCTGCCCGACGCGACCCTGGTTTATCCGGCGCACGACTACCGCGGCCATACCAGCTCGACCATCGCCGACGAAAAGCGGTCCAACCCGCGCGTCGCCGGTCGCTCGCGCGAAGCCTACGTCGAGCTGATGAACAATCTGGGCTTGCCGCTGCCCGACGGCATCCAGGAGGCCCTGCAGCCCAATCAGAGCGAGATCGAAGCGGCGGCGATGCATTTTCCGACGCTGGCCCAGCTCAATTCGGTGCGCCAGCTTTCGCCGGCCGAAGTCGCCGAGCGCATGCGCACCGCGGACGCGCCGCTCCTGCTCGACATTCGCGAGCCGAGCGAATACACGGGGGAGCTCGGTCATATTCCCGGCGCGCGCCTGGTTCCGCTGCGCGAGCTCCCTGAGCGGGCCGAGAAGGACCTCGCGCAGTTCAAGGATCGCGACGTGGTCGTCATCTGCCGCGCGGGCGTGCGCAGCGTGACCGCGGCCGCGATCCTGACCGGCCTCGGCTTCGACAAAGTCTCGAGCATGAAGGGCGGAATGCTGGATTGGGACGATGCGCATCTGCCGGTCGAGCGCTAGACGCTGGCGCCGGTTGACCGCGTCGCGGCGGGTGCGGCGATGAGGAAGGGGCAGGGCAGCGCGCTACGCATCGGATGGCGCTCGAGCCTGTGGTGCGCTCTGACGATGCTGGCGAGCGCGTGCGGGCAATCGCCGCATCGCCTCGCCGCGCGCTATCTGGCCGATCTCCAGCAGTTCAACTACCCGGCCTGTTACGCGACGCTCACCGACGAGGACCGCGCCGCGCGGCCGCTCAAGCAGTTTCTGGTCGAGATTCCGCTCGCGCCCGACGTCGATCCGATCTGGTTCCGCGCCATACTGTTCAGCACCCGCTACGAAATCGGCGAGGCCCGGGTCGACGGCGAACGCGCGGTCGTGCCGGTCAAGGTGACGATGCCCGATCTGACGCTGTGGGAGCGGACCATAGACGCCAAGGCGGGGCCGCAGGATTCGCTCAACGCGGCGGCGGACAGGTCGCTCCAGGTGGGCGATTACCCCAAGCTGCGGTTCGAGGACGCGCTGGTGATGATCAAAGAGCAGCACCAATGGCGTGTGCGGGCGGACTTTGCGCGCCGCGACCTCATCCGCGACGGCGATCGCGAAGCCGTCGAGACTTACCATCGTGAGGACTTTGCCAAGGCGGCGGCGCAGTATCGCTCGCTGATCGCAGCGCTCGAGCAGCATCCGTTCAGCGGCAGCCGCGGCCTGGAATTCCGGTTCAAGCGGCGCCTCAAGGCCATCGAGAACGTGCAGGAAGAGACGCTCGCGACGCACGCCTATTTTTCGCGGCTGGTCCTGAGCGACGTGGCGGTCAAAATGTCGGAGTCGCGCGTGCCGGCGATTTTCGGCCGCATCAACAACGCCGGCGATCGCGGTATCGACGAGGTGCGGTTGACGGTGACGTACTACGCCGCCAAAGACCCGCGCAAGGCGCTCTACCAGGAGACCCACAGCGTGATCGAGACGCCGATCGAATTCACCGGCTTCAGACAGCCGGTGCTGCCCTTCGTGCCCGGCGAGACCCGCGACATCGGCTTCGAGCTGAACGCGCCGGCGCAGATACAGCAGCAGTCCGAGCCCAGCCTGACGGTCAGCTCGATCGTATTCACGCAGTCGAAGGCGCCGCTGCCGACGCTCGCGGTCGAAAACCTTGCACCCGCGCGGCCTTCGACGTCCGCCTCGCCAGGCGCATCACCGGCGGCGCATTAGGCCATTGGCGCTTCGCCTCACGCTCGCCGTTCCCACCCACAATCGCGCGCTCAGGCTGAGCGAGACCCTGGCGAGCCTGTGCGAACAGCGGTTGCCCGCGGAGATTTCGGCGGAATGTATCGTCATCGACAATAACTCGACCGATCGCACGCCCGAGGCGGTGGACGCGGCCGCCGCGCGCGCGCCGTTCGCGATGCGTCGCGTGTTCGAGCCGCGCACCGGTTCGAGCTTCGCGCGCAACCGCGCGGTCGACGAGGCGTCGGGAGATCTGATCCTGTTTATCGATGACGATGCGGTCGCGGACCCGGATTGGGCCGCGCGGATGTGCGCGGCTGTCGAGCGGCGCAATCTCGACGCGGCGTGCGGGATGGTACTGCCGCGATGGGAGGTCGAGCCGCCGCGATGGCTAGGTCCGTCGCTCTACGTGCGCTTCGCGGTGCACAACCAGCGCGCAATCGCAGCCGCGCCGCCGCAGGCCGCCGAGGTCCTGCGTAACTACTTCAGCGCCAACGTCGGATTTCGGCGCGCATGTTTCGCGCGATTCGGCCGCTTCCGCGAGGATCTCGGCGTCGTCGGCGGCAATCCGATCTCGGGTGAGGATACCGAGCTTTTCGCGCGCATCATCGGGCGCGGCGGCACGATGGGCTTCGTGGCCGATGCCCGCGTGCATCACCTGGTTCCCGCGGCGCGCATGAATCGGCGTTACCTGCTGCGCAAAGCGTTCGCCTTCGGCGTCGGCACGGCGCAGTCCGGCGGTCGCAATCACAACCATCTGGACAAGCTCGTCCGCAACACGGCGCGGGCGGCTATGGCGGCGGCGCGCGGTGATCGCGAGGGCGCAATTTTCCATCAACTGGAATGCGCCAATTTTTTCGGCTACTGGTGGGGACGCTTCAGCTCCGCTCGGATAAGGCCCGCCGGCTCAAATGCGCGGGCACGATGAACAGGGCACCTTTTCAGCAACAAAATTGAGCGGCATAATGGTTAGCGAAGCCACAAGCCGGTACGATGGGTCTTAAGGACAAACTAATCATTCAATCTCAGCAGGAACGCGAAGCCCGGGCGCGCAAGGAGGCCGAGGAGCGAGCGCGCGGAGTGGTTCACAAGCTGGTCGAAGCGATGCAGGCGCTTTGCCATATCGTCGCCAACGATTTTCTCGGCGAATATGAAAAGGAGCGCCTCGCCACGGTCCGCCCGCTCACGATGAAGCTCGAGAACCCGGCGCTCAAGGGCGTGTTCTTCCCGTTTCTCACGATTTTCGCGCGCAATGTCGAGGTAACGTTGAAGCCGGTCGGCCCCGTGTTCGGCGTCGCCTTCCGTGCCGATCTGAGCAACGAGACTTCAACCTACGCGCTGTTGTGGGACGGCGCCGGCAATCAGCTCGAGAACTGGAAAATCGCTCCCGTCGTCGAGGACGTGCTCAAGCGCGAGCAATCGATGCCGCTGACCAAGGAGCGTTTCGAGGAAGCCTTCGAAAAGCTGCTCGGATTCTGAGTGTCGCCCGCGGTTTTTAGATCGTCGAGCGAGCGCGCCGCGACCAGCCTCCGCCCCCGCGGGCCCTACTTCATGAAATCGAGCATGCCGCGGCGCAGCATCCCCTCCAGGTAGGGAATCAGTCTGTCCATCCGATTGAGCTCGGCGAGCGTCACCCAGCGGCTTTCAATATGCTCGTCGGGTCGCAGCACGATTTCGCCGCGATCGGGCGCCGGTCGGCATGCAAATAGCGCCTGCAGGTACGGTTCCGACGGCGCCTTGTACAAACCCAGGGCGCGTTCGATTTCGATCGCGAGCCCGGTCTCTTCCGCAACTTCGCGCGCAAGGCATTCCTCGACGCTTTCATCCAGCGCAAGATGACCGCCGGGCAGGTCCCAGTGCCCCGCTCGATACGACATTCGCGCCGCGCGCCTGAGGACCAGCAGGCGCCCGCGCTCGACGACAATGCCGTGAACTCCGATCCAGAATTGCGTTTCGGCCATGATTCACCCGGCGCGCGCGCGGCCCCATCCGCCGCCGCCCGGGGTTTCGATCCGCACGCGCTCACCGGCGCGCATCCGCTCGTTGGCCTTGCCCGGCAGCCGCATTTGCCGTCCGTCGCGCAGCAGGTAGTTGGCGCCGCAATCGCCGTCGCCGCCGCCCGCGAGCCCCCATGGGTGAGTCACGCGCCGGTCAGTGAGCAGGCTCAGCGTTGCCGGCACCAGGCATTCGATCTCGCGGATCAATCCATCGCCGCCCGGCGCTGCCCCGCGGCCTCCCGAGCGCCGGCGCACGCGATATTCCGTCACCCGCATCGGATAGTACGCTTCCAGCGCCTCGATCGGAGTGTTGAGCGTGTTGGTCATGTGCGTGTGCAGGCCGGAAGCGCCGGGATGGCCGCGAGCGGCGCCGGCCCCGCCGGCGATCGTCTCGTAGTAGGAGAAATGCCGTCCGCGAAACGAATCGTAACCGCCGAGCGTCATGTTCGACATCGATCCCGAGCTGGCCGCCGGTATGCGATCGGGCGCCGCCGCGGCCAGCGCCCGCAGGAGCACATCCACGATTCGCTGCGAGGTCTCGACGTTGCCGCCCGCCACCGCCGCCGGTGCAAGCGCGTTGACGATCGAGCCCGGCGGCGCGATCAGCCGGATCGGCCGCATCAGCCCCTCGTTCGCCGGCACCGCCTCCGCGGCCAGGCACTTCATCACATAAAACGTCGCCGACAGCGTGATGGCATAGTTGGCGTTGACCGAGCCGCGCACCTGCGCCGCGGAACCGGTAAAGTCGACCGTCGCCCGGCCGCCGCTGATTCGGATCGCAACCCGCAGCTCGATCGGGCCGGTGCCGACGCCGTCGTCGTCAAGGTGGTCCGCCGCGCGATAGACGCCGGGGCGCAGCCGCCGCAGCGTCGCGCGCATCAGGCGGTCGGCATAATCCTTCAGCGCCGCCATCGCCGCGGCGACCTGCGCGCGGCCGCTTGACGCGACCAGCGCGCGCAACCGCTCGGCCCCGACATTGAGCGCAGCGATCTGCGCGCGCAAGTCGCCCTCGCGCTCCTCGCGCACGCGCGTGTTGGCGAAAAAGAGTTCCAGCACATCGCGCGCCGGAACGCCCGCGCGCACCAGATGCACCGGCGGGAGGCGAAAGCCTTCCTGGTAGATCTCGGTCGAAAGCGCCATCGAGCCCGGCGCCATTCCGCCGATATCCGCGTGATGCGCGCGGTTGGCGGCGAATGCGAACGGCCGCCGCTCGCCGCGCAGGAATATCGGTGCGACCAGCGTCAGGTCCGGCAGATGGGTCCCGCCGGCAAACGGATCGTTCACCGCCGCGATGTCGCCCGGGCCAAGTTCCAGCCGCTTGATCGCCGCCCGCACCGAAAGCGGCGTCGAGCCGAGATGGACCGGGATATGCGCGGCCTGCGCGACCAGCTCGCCCGCGCCGTCGAACAGCGCGCACGAGAAATCGCGCCGCTCCTTGATGTTGGGCGAGAAGCCGGTCTGCCCCAGCACCACCCCCATCTCCTCGGCGACCGCCGCCAGCCGATTGTTCATCACCGCGAGCGTCACCGGGTCGAGCCTCATCACGCGCGTGGCCATCGGGATTCACGCCTCCAGATGCAGGTTGCCGAATCCGTCTGCGCGCAGCGTGAACTCGGGAGCGACGTAGGCGGTGGCGCTCAGTTCGGTAACGATAGCCGGCCCGCGAATCCGCGCGCCCGCGCCGATCGCCTCGCGCGCGAACACCGGTACGGCGCGCATCCGGCCGCCACATAAGACCTCGACCCGCCGCGCCGGCGTCGGCCGGCGCGCCCGCGCCAGACGCTCGCGGGCCACCGCCGCGCCGGGCGCATGGGCGCGCAGGCGCAGATTGATCACCTCGATCGCCGCCTCAGGCGCGCAATGGCCGAACGTGCGCCGATGGGCCTCGTGAAAGTCAGCGGCAAAACGCGGCGTGAGCCGCACCTCGATCTCGTAGGACTGGCCGCGGTAACGGACGTCGGCGAAAAGCTCGCTGACGATGTCGGAGGGGCGCGCGCCCTCGGCGCCCAGCTCGCGCCGCGCCCGCGCGACCAGCGGCGCGGCGCGCCTGAGCAGCCGGCGATGCTCGGGCTGCGCCTCGCGCACGGTGAGCGAATATTCGCGGCCCACCGGCGCCTGCAGCGCGCCCCACGCGCACAGCAGGCCGGGATTGCGCGGCAGCACGATGTGGCGCATACCCAGATCGAGCGCGAGTTCGCACGCATGCATCGGGCCGGCGCCGCCGAACGCCATCAGCGCGAAATCGCGCGGATCGAACCCGCGCTCGACCGTGATGACGCGCACGGCGCGCTCCATGTTGGCGTTGACCACGCGGATCACGCCGCGCGCCGCGCCCGCCGCGTCGGTGCGCATCGCGCGTCCGAGCGCGGCCATCGCTCGGGCCGCGCGCGCCGGATAAAGACGCATCGCCCCGCCCAGAAAATTTGCCGCAACGAGCCGCCCCGCGACCAGATTCGCGTCGGTCACCGTCGGCGCCTCCCCGCGCCCGTAACACGCCGGCCCCGGATCCGCGCCCGCGCTCGCGGGTCCGACCTTGAGCGATCCGCCGGCGTCCACCGCGGCGATCGAGCCGCCGCCCGCGCCGACCGTATGGATGTCGATAACCGGCGTGCGCACCGCGTAGCCGCCCGGATAGCTGAGCGTGCGGATCGCTGCGCGGCCGTCGAACAGCGACACGTCGGTCGAGGTGCCGCCCATGTCGAAAGTTATGAAGCGATCGACGCCGGCCGCGCGCGCCAGTGCCGCCGCGCCGATCACGCCGGCGGCGGGCCCGGAAAGGATGGTGCGCACGGGCTCGACGCGGGCCAGGCGCGCGCCGATCGCGCTCCCGTTGGATTGCATCACGTGCAGCCGCGCCGACCCGAGGCTCCGCTCAAGGCGCGCCAGATGCGATGACATCCGCGGCGCCACGTAAGCGTTGACCACTGTGGTCGAAAGCCGCTCGAACTCGCGATACTCGGGGAGGATGCGATGCGAGACCGAGAGCGGCAGACCGAGCGGAGCGAGCGCGCGCGCCAGACGCCGTTCGCTCGCGGCGTTGGCGTAGGAATGGAGCAGGCAGACGGCGATGGAATCGGCGCGTGCGCGGGCCGCAGCGCCGCGCATCCGCCGCAGTTCGCCGGCGCTCAGCGCCCGCGCAATCTCGCCGTCGTAATGCGTCCGCTCGGCGACTCCCAAACGCATCCCGCGCGCGACCAGCGGTTCCGGCCGCTCAGGCGCGAGCGCATACAGTTCGCTACGGTTCTGGCGGCCGATTTCGATCAGGTCTTCGAAACCGGAGTTGGTGACCAGGAGCACGCGCGCGCCTTTGCGTTCGAGCAGCGCGTTGGTGGCAACGGTCGAGCTGTAGGTCACCAGGTCGAGCTTGCGGCGCGCCGCCCCGCCGTCCGCGTCGCCTTCAAGCATCGCTTTAAGTCCGGTCACGACCGCGCGCGCCGGGTCGTCGGGCGTCGAAAGCACCTTGCGCACCTGCAGCCGCCCCTCCGCGACCATCACGAGATCGGTGAACGTTCCGCCGGTGTCGATGCCGACGATGATGATGCGGGCAGTCACGGTTCAAGCAGCACTTTAAAAGTGGGCGAGCGCCCTGCCGCCGCGAATGCCGCGAGCGCGTCGTCGAGCGGGAACACCTGCGAGATAAGCGGGCGCGGATCAAGCTTGCCGCACGCGAGTGCGGCGAGCGCCGGCGCAAAGCGTCCGCAGCGCGAACCGACAACGGTGATTTCGTTCACTACGGCCGGCGCCAGGTTGACGGGTGCGCTGGCCGTGGCAGTGCTCTTGAGAATCACCGTGCCGCGCGGCCGCACGATTGCCAGCGCGCGCGCCAAACCCGACCCGGCGCCCGTGCAGTCGATCACGGCATCAAAGCCGGATAGGACCTCATCCTCAAGTTTCACGTTAACGCCGAGCGCGGCCAGACGGTCGAGCTTTTCGCGATGATGTCCGACGAGTACCGGTGCATAACCCTCTGCGCGCAGCACCAGCGCCGCCAGCGCGCCCAGCCGTCCGTCGCCGAGCACGGCTAGTTTGCCGTCAGGCTCGAGCTTCGTCTGCTCGAACATCTCGTAAATCGCCGCGACCGGTTCGACGAAGACGCCAAGCTCGTCCGGAACCGAATCCGGCAGCGGCACCAGATTTTGGTCCGGCAGCCTCAGGAACTCGGCGAAGGCGCCGTCGCGCCCCGCGATGCCCAGCACGGTGCGGTTGGGGCAATGACGCGCGAGCCCGCCCGCGCACCAGTTGCAGCGACCGCACGCCGCGTTGATTTCGCCCACCACGCGCCGGCCGGCAAGATTCGGAGTCTCGGTCTCGGAAACCTCGCCCACGAATTCATGACCCGGCACTCCGCAATAGGACATATAGCCGCGCGCGAGCTCGAGGTCGGTGCCGCAGATGCCCGCCAGCCGCACGCGCACGATGCTCTCACCTGCAACGCGTGCGGGCTCAGGATAGTCCTTGCGCAGGACAAGTTGCGGATCGAGCACTAGTGCGCGCATCGGCCCGATTGAAACAAAAAAGCCGCTGCGCGCGCTACCCGATCGCACAATGAGCCGCGCCGGCGGGAACTTTATTTTCGCGGTCGATCCGGATGACGCGACAGCGGCCGGAGCACGGAATCGATGATCCACAGCGCGGCCACGCTCAGCAGGACCGCGAGCCACAGGCGAAGTGAAGGACTTTGCGCCGGAACAGGTTTTTTTTGGTCGTCCACAACTTACCGCCAAAAAGTTATCTCTGTCGAATCGCGGCTACTAAGCACTAGACGTACCACTCGCACTGCGAAGCAGATGGCGGAGTATTTTTATGTAATGGAAGCCTTAGGTTGCGCCGATGCAACCAGGCATTCTTAGGAATGCCTCAGAACATCCGTAGGCGAAAGGCTTGTGCGCGCGAGACGAGGCTAAACATAGCGCAGCCGACGCATCTGCGCGAGGGCCGGCTCGTCAGCTCGTAGACGACGCGGCCTTATCCGACGATCCGCTCTTTTCCGATGCGCCGCCTTTTTCCGACGTACCGCTCTTATCCGATGAACTCGACGCCGTTCCGTTGCTGGTGCCTGACGAACCGGTTGCAGCGCTCGACTTCTCCGATGTCTCTGACTTGGCGCTGCCCGATCGGGCGTAGTCGGTCGCGTACCATCCGGAGCCCTTGAGCACGAACGACGTCGCCGAGATCATTCGCTCGACCTTGCTCTTGCACGTAGGACAACGCTTGAGCGCGGGCTCGGTGATCCGCTGGGTGGTTTCAAATGTTCCGCACTTGGGGCAACGATACTCGTAGATCGGCATATCGGTGAATCGAAACTTAACGCGACACTTGTTCTCTGAGCCTTACGTAACCACGCCTGCCGGTCTTGTCAATTATGGGTTTTACGCGGCGTGCCGGCGACAGCTCACGTATTTTCGCAGAAATACCAAGCCGCAGCCATTCCGTCCCCCGGCAGCCCAGAAGCCGGAGGTCAGGATCCGTAGGTCACCACGCCCGTCGTTACCGCCTGAAACACCGCTCGAATGAGCACCTGCTGCACGAATTGGATCGCAATAATCACGACAATCGGGGAAAAGTCGAGCCCGCCAAGGTTTACCGGCAGATGCTCGCGCACCCAGTCGAAGACCGGCTCGGTCATCGCATAGAGCGCCCGCACGATCGGGTTGTACGGGTCGGGCTGCACCCAGCTCAGAACCGCGGCGATAATCACGATCCAGAAATAAATCTGCAGCAATCCGGACAGCGTCTGGGCGACAAAGATGATCGTGCTGGCCAGCAGACTCGGCATAGTTCGACAGCTCCGCGGCGGTTAGCTTACGCGTCCGAGCTCGCGCGAACGCTCGGCCGCGGCTTTGACGGCACGCGCCACGATATCAGAAAATGCATCCGCGCCTAATTGCTTGAGCGCCGCTTCAGTCGTGCCGCCGGGCGACGCCACGATGCGAATCAGCTCGGCCGCCGCCAGCGGCGAGCGCCGCATATTTTTTTCCGCCCCGCGAACCGTCTTGAGCGCCATCTTGAGCGCCAGCTCCGGCGCCAGGCCCTCGGCCGCCCCCGCGTCGGCGAGCGACTTGATGAACAGATAGACGTAGGCCGGCCCGCTGCCCGAGAGCGCCGTCACCGCATCCAGCAGCCCCTCGTCCTTAAGCGCGACCGCGTCGCCCACGGCGCGGAAAATGCTCAGTGCGAACGCCTCATCAGCGCGGCTTGCGTGACGACCGCGCACCAGCGCCGCCATCCCCTGGCCGACCATCGCCGGCGCGTTCGGCATCACCCGTATCACGCGGGCGCCACTTCCGAGCGCGCCCTCGAGCCGGCCCAGCGTGACGCCGGCGGCGATCGAGATGAACAGCGGCGAGGCGAGTCCGCCGCGGTCCGCTCGGCCGCGTTTCGGCTTGCGGCGCGAATCCGCATCGCGCCCATCTTCTCGCGCGGCCGCTGCAAGCTCTGTCAAAACGGCGTCGATAATCTGCGGCTTGACCGCCAACAGCACCGCGCGCGATTCGCCCAGCACCCTGCGATTATTGGTCGTGACCTCGACCTTGAGCGCGCCTTTGAACCTCCGCCGCCGCGCCGCATCGACGTCCGAAGCGATCAGCTCGGAGGCCTTGAACACCCTGTTGTCGATAAGCCCGCGCGCCAGCGCTTCGGCCATGTTGCCGGCGCCGATGAAGCCCAGCGCCTTCATCGCCTGCGCTCGCCGAAGACCGCGCGGCCCACGCGCACGATCGTCGCGCCCTCTTCGATCGCCACTTCGAAATCGTCCGTCATGCCCATGGAAAGCTCGCTTAGCGCAAGCCCGGTCGACCCCGCAAGCCGATCGCGCAGCTTGCGCAGCGCCGCGAAGTGTTCGCGCGCCCGTCCGGGGTCGGCGCTCGGCGGCGGAATCGTCATCAGCCCGCGGATTTCCACGGCCGCGCGCGCCTCCTCGATCAGCCGCTCGGCCTCTGCCGGCGCGACGCCGCTCTTGGAGGTTTCGCCCGCGGCGTTGACCTCGATCAGCGCGGCGGCCGGATGCGCGCCGGCGCGGGCGCGGCCCAGCGCCGCCGCCAGCCGCGCCGAATCGAGGCTGTGGATGAGCGCGAAGCGGCCGGCCGCCGCGCGCGCCTTGTTGCTCTGCAGATGGCCGATCAGGTGCCATTCCAGCCCCTGCAAATCCGCAAGCGCATCCTGCTTGACCGCGGCCTCCTGCACGTAATTCTCGCCGAACGCGCGCGCGCCCGCGGCGTGCGCGGCGCGAATCGCCTCGGGCGGCTGCGTCTTGCTCGCGAGCACCAACTTGACGGCCGCAGCCTCGCGCCCGGCGCGGTCGGCCGCGCGCCGGATGCGCGCGCGAACTTCCTCGAGCCGCGCCGCGATTTCAGGGTAGGCCGGCATTGCGCCTGAGCGCGGCGAGGACCTCCTTCACCGGCAGGCCCATCACGTTGTCCCGCTCGCCCTCGACCTCGACCACCAGGCCCGCGCCCTCGGCCTGGATTCCGTACGCGCCCGCCTTGTCCATCGGTTCGCCGCTGCGCACGTAGGCGTCGATCTCATCGTCGCCCAGTTCGCGGAAGCGGACGCGGCTCGGCACCGCGTGGCTTTCGACCACGCTTCCGCCGCGCGCCAGGGCAAAGGCGGTCACCACCGTATGGAAACGGCCCGAGAGCACGCGCAGCATCCGGCGCGCGTCGGCCGCGTCGCGCGGCTTGCCCAGGATTTCCCCGCCGCATTCGACCACCGTATCGGCGCCCAGCACCAGCGCGCCGTCGGCGCGGCGCGAGACCGCGATGGCCTTCTCGCGCGCCATGCGCAACGCGAAATCGCCCGCCGCCTCGCCCGCGTTGCGCTCTTCCGCGACGCCGCTGTCGGCAAGCTCGAAGCGGACGCCGGCGGCGGCGAGCAGCGCTTTGCGCCGCGGCGAAGTCGAAGCGAGTATCAATTTGCGCGTGTTCATCGTCACCCGATTCATCGTGACCCGTTTCGGAGATCCTCGCCTGATTCGAAAAATCTTCCGCTCACTCGAAAAGTCTGGAGAAGCCTCGGGTGTCGTGCAAGCGATCGGGTTCGACGGCGATGCGGCCGCATTGTATGCACGACCAACGTCACAACTTCGTTTGCCCGGATAGTTGGTCACGGCGCCTTCGTGTGCCTACACTACATTGGTTCCGTTAACGCGAGGGGGCGAACGCCATGAGCGAGCTGGTGCACAGGTTCGTCAAAACCAACGGCATCCGGATGCACGTGGTCGAAGCGGGCAAGGGTTTCCCGGTCGTCTTCTGCCACGGCTTTCCGGAACTCTGGTATTCGTGGCGTCATCAATTACGAGCGCTCTCGGATGCCGGTTTCCGCGCGATCGCGCCCGACCAGCGCGGCTACGGCGACACCGATTGCCCGCAGCCGGTCGAAGCCTACCGGGTGCGCGAGCTGGTCAAGGATATCGTCGGGATGCTCGACGCGCTCGGGATCGATCGATGCGCCATCGTCGGCCATGACTGGGGCGGCTTCGTGAGCTTCCAGACCGCGATGCGCGCGCCGGAGCGAATCGCGCGCGTCGCCAATCTCAATACGCCGTTCATGCCGCGATGGCTCCCGTCAACGCCGGGCAGCCCCGAGCATCCCAAAGTCATCTGGGTCACCAGTCCGCAACCCGCTCCGATGCGGCCGACCGAGATGGCCCGGCAGGCGGCCGCAGGCAACTTCCATTACGTGCTCTACTTTCAGCAGCCGGGCGTCGCCGAAGCCGAACTCGAGCGCGACGTGCGCCGCTCGCTGCGCGGCCTCTATCGCGACCCGGTACCGCTGCCGCCGGTCTCCGAGCGACCGCCGCCGGGCGTGTTCGGCCCCGCGGGCGGCGGCCTGCTCGATCGGCTGCCGGACGGGCCGCTCGGCCACTATATGACCGAGGCCGACCTCGACGTTTACGTAAAGGCGTTCGAGAAGACCGGGTTTCGCGGCGGGCTCAACTGGTACCGCAATATCGATCGTAACTGGGAGGAGTCGGCCGATTTGGTCGACCGGGTCGATCAACCATCGCTGATGGTCACGGCCGAACTCGACTTCGTGCTGTGGCCCGAGCAGACGCTGGGGATGGAGCGATGGGTGCCCAACCTGCGGCGCGTCAATATCGGCGGCTCGGGCCATTGGACGCAGCAGGAGAAACCCGCGGAGGTGAACGCGGCACTGGTCGATTTTCTATCGGACCTTCGCTAGCGCGGCTGCGGCGCTGCGCCCGGACAGAAAAACCGGATTGAATCGCTAGAGAGGTTACATTATTTTTTGTTAGTGTTTGTGAAGTTACGAAGTGAATTGGCGGTCATCCTGGCAGCAGCCGGATTAACTGCCGCCGCTGCCCTGCTTGCCGTGCCGGCGCGCGCGCTCGGACCCGCCGCGACCTCCTCCGCGCTCAGCATTCGAGCCGATGCGCATTCCATGCTCGGCCAGTTCGGAATTCTGACCGTCGTTCCGATTAATCCCGAGCAGGCGTTCATCGAGGGCTACCAGGCCTTCCGCGCCCACGACCAGATGAAGGCCATCGAGCGGATGACGATGGTTGCCGACAAATACCCTGCGCTCGCCGACTATGCGCTGTTTTTCCTGGGCTCAGCCCAGCGCGAGAGCGGCGACCTGCAGGGCGCGGCGGCCACGTTTCATCGCCTGAGTTACGCCTATCCGCAAAGCGTGTTCGCCGACCGGGCCTCGTTGCAGTATGCCGAGATCGAATTCAAGCTCGGCAACCTGGCCGAGGCGCACACGGTTGCCACGGCGCTGGCCGCCCGCGCTCCCGCGCCCGAAATCGACCAGCAGGCGCGGATGGTCCAGGCGCGCGCCGAGCTCGGCCTGGGCGGCGCGCGCATCGCCTATGACCTGCTGCTCGGGCTGCGCGAGAAGTATCCGCAGGGCGATACCGACGCACCGGCGCGCGCGCTCGCCGCTTCAATCGCCGCCGCGCATCCCGGCCTGATCGATACGCGCTCGCTCGCCTATCATCGGCGCGAGGCCGCGCTCCTCCTGCGCGAGGGCCAGCCGTCGCTTGCGCTCGGACACATCGACGACGCGCTCGCGCTCGGACCGGCGCCGGGCGTGCATGCCGAGATGCTCTGGCTGCGAGCACGCGCGCTGCGCTCCAATTCCGACCGCGAGATGCGGGCGCTCAATGCATACCTCGCGTACGCGCCGCGGGGCGCGATGGCGCCCGACGCGCTCTATCGCCTGGGTCATCTGCAATGGCGCGCAGGCGATACCAGGGCCGCGCGCGCGTTCTTCACCAGGCTGGTCGCTTCGTTTCCAGGCAGCGAGCGCGCGCCGGCCGCGATGTTCGATATCGGGCGCGCGTACGAAGACGACGGCGACTGGGCTTCAGCGCGCACGCAGTACCTGCGCCTCGCGCATACTTATCCGCACAGCGCCGAAGCCGCCGACGGCCGCTTCCGCGCGCCCTTCGCGCTCTACATGACCGGCAGCTTCGATGCCGCCGCGCACGAGTTCGCCGCGATGAAGCCGCTCGCCGCGTCGGCCTCCGAGCGCGACGCGCTCGAGTACTGGCACGCGCGCTCGATGGAGCGCGCCGGGCTCGGCGCCGCCGCCAACGCGCTCTACCAGGCGCTGGCCGCGAGCACCGCGAGCAACTATTACCCCGAACTCGCCGCGCGCCGGATTGGCGCGCCCACGATGCCCTCGGTCACGGCGGACGCGCTGCCGGCAGACCCGCCGCTGCCTGCGGCGGCGCCGGGCACGCTCGCCGCGTTTCACCTGGGCCGGGTGGCGATCCTGAGGCGGCTCGGTCTGAGCGATCTCGAGCCGCCGGAGCTGCTGGCGCTCGCCACCCAGAACTCGGGCAATCCGCGCGTGCGCGATTTCGTCCTCGCCGAGCTGCAGCGCACGGGCGAATGGTACGCCGCGATCCAGCTCGCCGTGCGGCTGGAGAAAAGCGGCAGCCTCGACCCGTCCGAGACCGAGCGCGTGCGCTATCCGCGCGCGTACTGGGACATGATCGCGCAGGCGGCCGGCGGCGAGTCGCTCGATCCCTACCTGGTGCTCGCGCTGGTGCGCCAGGAGAGCCTGTTCAATCCGCAGGCGCGCTCGGTGAGCGACGCGCGCGGCCTGATGCAGCTGATGCCGACGACCGCCGACCGCATCGGACCGTCGGCCGGCGTCCAGGAGGCCTCGCTCAATCTCTACGATCCGGCGCTGAGCGTGCGCGTCGGCACGACGTACCTGAAAAACCTGTTCGAGATGTTCGGTGGCGATCCGTTCCGCGCGGTTGCGGCCTACAATGCCGGTGAGCATGCGGTCCAGCAATGGAACGCGAAGTATCCGGGCGATGACGATCAGTGGGTCGAGAATATCGGCTTTCGCGAGACGCGCGATTACGTCAAGCGCGTGATCGGCGGACTGCGCGAGTACCGGATGCTTTATCCGGCGCATACCGTGTCGAGCGGGGCGACGCGCCCGCCGAGCTGAACCGAACGCCATTGCCCGGCAGTCCGAATCCGGCCGCTCGCGCGCCGGCGGATCCTGTTGCACTTGCCCAGCTCGCCGCGAATCCCTCCGCCGCTTTTGTTGGAATCGATGTCGGCGAGGATTTTCTCGACCTCGCGATCGTCAGCCCGCCGACGCGCTCGCTCAGGTTCGCACGCGTCGCACTCGCCGGTTTAAGCGGCCAAGCCTCTGCCGCGCTCGCCCATCGCATCATCGAAGCCGTGCCGGAATTCGACGTCCACACGGTCGCGATGGTCGATTCGCCGCGGTGGCCCTGCGATCTTGATTGGTCCCGCTTCGAGCGAACGGGCGAGCTGCAATACCGCGAGCCGCCGCCGCGCGGCCGCGAACTCGACGGTCTGCTGCGGCAAATCTATCGCGAGTTGATCGGGCCGCGCGTGAGGGGGACGCCGGCGCGCGGGCTCTCGATGTTCCCGACGCCGCCGGTCGCGCATTTCCTGCGCTGGATGAACGATCCGCGATGCAAGCCGCATCTGCGCGCGATCGCTCTCGAATTGTTCGGCCGGGTGCGCTGCGACTCGGACCGAGCGGCGAGCGGCGGAACCTTCACCCGCTTCATGCTGGCGGGATTCGCGACCTACCGCGCGCTCGGGCTGCTCGAGGTGCCCGCGTTCGAGGCTTACCCGGACCTGCAGTTGCGGCTCTCGTCTCCGGCGACGCAGCTGCCGCCCAAGAGAAGCGCCGGCGGCCGGGAGACGCGCCGCCGCATCGTCGCGGCGCTGGCGTCCGGGCTTGCCATTCGTGGCGCGCCGCGGCCCGCCACGCTCGACGAGGCCGACGCCGCCGCGCTTGCGCTCGCGGCGGCTGACGCGGCCCGGCGCGGCGCGCTCGGCGTGCTGAGCAACTCATGCGAGGGCCGCTTCCTGCTCGCGCTCGACGCCGCGCAGTCCCGCCGCATCCGGCGGCGCGCTTGACAACCGGCGTCTCAACCCGCATCAAGGTTGCGAGGCGGCACGGTGCGCCCGTCCATTAATGCCCGCGCAGCGCGAGTTCAAGGCGGTCTTTTTCGATCTCGACGGCACCCTGGTCGATATCCACGGGCCGCTCTACAACGCCGCGCGCAGCGCGCTCGACGCGATCGGCCACGAGCCGCCGCTGACCCGCGAGCACTACCGCCGGGCGCTCGAAAGCGACGACTTCTACCTGGGCCTGCCCGAGGAAAAGCGCGCCGAGTATACCAAGCTCGCCTTCGCTTATTTTCTCGCCGAGATCGATCGCACCGAGCGGCTCGAAGTGCTGCCGCAGGTGCATGAGACGCTGGCCGAGCTCAAGCGGCGCGGCTATGCGACCGCGATCGTCACCAGCCGTCCCGGCGATTCGCAACGCCTGGTCGAGAAGCTCGCGATGGTTGGCGTCGCCGCCTATTTTGACCAGGTGATCACGCAGACCGGCACCTCGATGCGCATTCTCGACAAGACCCAGAGCCTCAGGCAGGCGGCAATGCGCGCCGCGGTGCTGCCGCAGGCCTGTATGTATGTCGGCGACGAGCCGCGCGACGTGATGGCGGCGGCGAACGCGGGCTACGGCGCGTCGGTTGCGGTGGCGACCGGGCCTGCCAGCTTCGGCTTGCTCAGCCGGCATCCGCAGTACCGCGCGGATTTCGTGATGCGTTCGATGGGCGAGCTGATCGGCCTGCTCGAGCGCCTCAAGGGCGGCGCCGGCGCGCGGGCCGACGAACATTCATAGCCGGCGCGACTTCGCGCGCCGCGCCGGCGCGCGCTTATTTGTAGATCCACAGCGGTGTCGGCTCGCTCACTCCGACGATGCTCTGGCCCGCGATTCCCACGAAGATCTGGCGCCCGAAGAAGAACGGCAGTCCCCAGTGGAAGAAGCCGCTTCCCGCGCCCAGGTCCGCGCCGAGATCCGAAAAGGCCGAATTGCCGGTCAGGAACAGGCCGTATGCGTTATTGATGAAGAAGAACTTGGTCTTCGAGTTGACGCCGTCCCAACCGGTGGTGATAGCGGACAGCTCGGTCAATGCCGCCGGGCAGTACCACGACGGGGGCGCCCCGCTGCACAACGCCAGGCCGGCATCGTGGAAGAAATAACCGTTGGATCCGCTGTCGATGATGCCGGGCAAGATCGTGCCGCCGAAATCGGTCGTGAACGTCAGCGTCGACGGATTCGCCGTGAACGCCTTGTAGCCCGCCGGTACCTGGTTGTTCAGCCGTGTATTGATGCCGAGGACCAGGCGGCCGGTAAGCGGCGGCGAGCCCCCGCTCGATATCGCGGGCATACTCAGCATTACGCCATTGTGGTCCACCGGTAGCAGCGGCACCGGATTCTGCACCTGCTGAGCGGCGGGCGGCGCGGCAATCGGACCGCACGAGCTTGCCGTGCACGCGTAGTAATCCGTGAAGCCGCCGTCATACTGAAGCAGGCCTACGCCGAGGATGCCGTTGAAGTTCTCCTGTTGCGGCGTTCTCGCCAGCGGCGCTCCCCCTCGGTCGCAGGCCGCCGGCCGGTCCCCCGGGGCGGGGAATGCCGGATTTATGATCTGCACCGGCAGGTTGCTGATGGCGGGCTCCGCGGCCAGCGTCACGTCGGCCAGACCGACCCGCCCCCACGCGGTGGCCGAACCGAAGAAGGCGCACTCGGCCACCGTCTCGCCGCCGGAGGTCAGCGACGGCAGCTTGATACTGAGGGCGGAGCGGAAAATCCTGAGCCCGAAAGAGCCGGTGTCGATCAGAAGGTTGCCCACCACCTGGCAAGTCGATGTACCCGGAATGCACACCGTTATGTGGCCGTAGACTCCGTTGACGCCGCCGCCCGCGGGTCCCGGCTTGACGTTGGCGTTCATCACGTTCGGGCCGACGGCGAAGGCTGGCGCGGCGATCCCGAATGCCGCGACGATCGTCAGCGCGGCCGTCGCCACCGCCGAGGTAATCGTCGAACTACGATGCTTCACTTGATCTCCGAGAGGTTGACGCCGGCGGGAATCGCGCTGCGCAGGTACGCCCGTCCCCACATCAGGCCCATGGGCCCCATCGTTTCGACCGCGACGTCGCCCGCCGCCACCGACGAAGCATGCAGTCCGAAGGGGCTCGGCGCGCCGCTATCGGCCGCGCTGCGGTACGTCTTGTAGTAGGGGCCGAGCAGCGTGGCCACGTCCGGCGGCTTCGGTCCGCGCCAGGTCACCGCGAACACGTTGCCGTCGCGCCCGCTGTATTCGCTGACCACGGTGCCCGCCGGCGTGGTGAACTGGTCGATCCGAAAAAGGCCGGAGGTAGGCGCAAGGGGCGTCGGCAATCCGACCGGAGGATGCGCCGTATTGACGCCCGCGGTCGCCCGCATCTCCGCAGCGTCCGCGGCGATCGATGCGCTCGATCCACCGAGCGTGGCGCTCACCAGGGACGGGGTAACAAGGACGAGGAGGGGTATGGCAAGCAGGATCGTCCTCGATGGAGTGGTGAAATTGAACATGCAAAGAGACTTTAGCCCGACAAATAATAAGGGACAAATAATAACGGTTCCTGATCACCAAACCTTCGCCAAACCGTCAAATCCGGCACACATCCGGCATTATCGAATGGTTTATCAAGATTTATAACAATTATCTCAGTTTTCTTATTGCATGAGATGTTGGAAGATGTTTAGATAAGAAACATGATGCTTCCGAGTGAAACATCATCGATCGCTCAGGCAAGCTCCACACCCACGGAGCCAGCCGAAAGAGGAGGACACCGAGGCCATGGTCAGTTTCGCAGGTCCTCGATGGAAACCCGCAGCGATGCGTGCCTGAGCGGTTTTGACATCCGCCGCCGGCTTGGAAAACGCCCTGCCTGATGCCGGTGCTGCCCCGCTGAACAGTTCCGAAGTGGCGTAGCTCGCTGACCCCGGCCACGCCACACCCCGACCCGCCGCCGCGAGCCCCCCGACCCGCGGCGGCGGGCGCCCACCTCGCAGTCATCACGCCGCGGGACCCGGCGGCCAGCCCCAGGCCAGCGATGCGGTCGCGCGCGGCGAGCGCCGCGAATGCGACGGCGGTTCGCGCCGTCATTCTTTTCGTCTTGCGCGATCCGTGAAATTGTAGGGTTGGCAATGGCCCATGGTTGCCCCAGTGCAGGGTACTCATCGGGACCACAGGACCTTCCTTCTTCGCGAAAGGGGCATGGCAATGAAGAACAGACAGCGTTGGAGCAACTTTTTCATGGGAATCGCGGGCGGCGCAGTGGGCGCGCTGCTGGTCGAATCGGGACTGCCGGCGGCGCTTTGGCCGACCGCGCTGGCGGAGGCTGCAGCGCGCCACGTCCGCTCGATCCAGGCCGAGCAATTCGTGCTGGTCGACCGGATGGGCGTGAAGCGCGCGGAACTGACGATGGAGCGCGGCGAGCCGCTGCTCGAGTTTTACGGCCCCTCGGGGCGCACCGAACGCGCGTCGATCGGGGTGGACATGAAGGGCACGGCGCGCGCGCGCTTCTACTCGAGCACCGGAATTTCGCAGGCCGCGCTCGGCGTGACCGGCGAAGGCCGCGCGGGCCTGGCGTTGCTCGACCGCTCGCAGCATCTGCGCGGCACCTTCGACGTCGCGATCGGCGGCGAACCGACGCTCAGGCTGTACGACGAAAAGGGCGCGCGGATCGGGCTCGACATCACGGAGGCGGGCTCTCCAGGGCTCGCCTTGCTCGACGGCGCGGGTAAAACCCGAGCCGCGCTGGTGCTGAGCAACAACAGCAGCCCGTCGCTGACGCTGTACGACGCCGGCGGCAATCCCTCCAGCACGCTGCCCTAGCCGGGCCGGCCGCAGCCGCGCGCCGCGCCTCAGGCGCGGCGCGCGGCTGCGGCCGGCGCCAGCAACGGCTCGTCGGCCGCGGGCTCGGGCAGCCCCAGGCGCTTGAGCACCGCGCGCTGGCCCACGCGCAGGCCGCGGTCGGCCAGCGCGGCGACAATATCCGCGAACAGCTTGACGTCGTTGTCGGAGCTGAGCCCCTGCGTAATCCGCGGATAGCGCTGTTGCGGCCCCAGGTTGAGATCGACGATCGGCCGCACCAGGTCGCGCGTGAGCGTCGCGCCCAGCCGGCGTGCGTCGGACTCCATGATGTCGCGGCGGACCGCGTCGTGCACCTGCGCCGCCGCGCGCGAGCCGCCGCCCTCGCGCGGCGTCTCGGTGGTCAGGGTCTGTCCCAGCACGGCCTTGCTCACCTGCCGGTCCAGGTACTCGCAGAAGCGCTCGTAGACCTCGGCGCCGCCCGTTTGGCGGGCCTCGACGAATTCGATCAGCATCGACTCCGGCACGATCGCCGCGGCGTCAGTGCCGATATTGGCGACGGCGCTCAGGAGCGCCTGCTTGTCGGCCTCGGTCGCGCCCGGGCCGTATTTGCCCAGGCGCAGGGGCTGGCCGAAAATTTCGGCGAACGTCACCCAGTCCTTGAGCACGTAGTTCTTGAACAGGTAGGCCCATCCCGCGGCCCGCGCGATTCCGCCGCGCACCGGCAGTCCGGACTTCGCCCCGGCGACATGAACGATGAACTTGAACGGCGCCAGCGGCGCGGTGAGCGGCTGGATGCCAAGGCGCGCCGGGTCCGCACCGGCGCCGGCGTACCAGCGCGCGCGGTAGTGCGGCGCGGCCGTCGCCGCGTTGGCCGGCGCGATCGGCCCCTCGTTGCGCAGCGTGCGCACCAGCAGTTCGCTGCCGGTGATCCAGTCGAACATGAAAAAGCGCGGGTCGCGCCAGATGAGCCGGCGCGGAATCCATTCGCGGCCGCCGGTGTCCCAGACGATCTCGGTCGCGGAGAAGCCTTTGCCGACCGCGTCAAGGATGTCGTAGAGCGCGCTCTCGAGGTCGAGCGCGCCGCCGCCGATAACCTCGCGCACCAGGTCGGCGGCGCGGCGGTCGGCGGCCGCTTCCGAGGCCGGCGTCACGATCAGCTCGGCGCCCGCCACCGCCTGCTTGCGCGTGCTGATCACGGCGAGGTAATGCAGGTCCTTTTCCTCCATCTCCTCGGCCAGCTCGAGATACAGATACGGATCGCCCATCTCGGCTTCGCGCTGGATCGCGATGAGCCGCTCCGGCGTGAGCCCGGCCGACGGATGCATCACCGAATAGATGTTGCGCACGCCGGCCATGGTCGGCGCCGCCTGCTCCTCGCGCAGCGCCTCGGTGGCGACTTCGCGCCCGTACGCGTCGTAGAGTTTCATGCTTGCCTCACAGCATCGCGAAGGCGCGCGCGCGGCGCCCGCGCAGCGGCGGCGGGGCCGCGGTCGCGTCGTCCTCCCGCGGCGGCCCGAAGGGATCGAGGTTGGCCGGCGCGTCCGCGCCGGCGCGCCGCATCGCGGGCGTATACGCGCAGGGCTGCGCGCGGATCGCGCTCGCGTAGTATGCGAGCGCGGCGGCGATCGCCGAGTCGCCGTGGCGGCCGTTGCGGTCGCGCCGCTCGGGCACGTGCGCGTATCCGCGCTCGACCTCAAGCGCGCGATGGTCGGCGAGAATTTCCGCGTCGCGCGGCAGCTCGATTGTTCCGTCCTCGAACGCCGCCTTGTAGCGCGGCATGTGCTCGCGGTACCACTGCGCCGAGAGCATCACCTGTTCGATGCGCGCGCCGTAGCGCTGGCGCGCGATCTCGGCGAGATACTGGCCGTTGCCGCGCGCGTCGAGCGCGCCGCCGATGAGCCGCGGCAGCCGGTCCGCGATATGGAACAGGATCTGCTCCTGCTGGCGAAACGGCACGCGCCTGAGCTCGACCACGAACGGCGTGCGCCGCACCAGGTCGGGCCCGATCTGCATCGGCCAGAAAACGCTCAGGTCGCCATTGCGCCCGAAGTCCTCGCCAAAGCAGCTCATCAGGTTCCCGAGTCCGGCCAGCAGCGGGTCGAGGTTGCGCTCGCACCATTCGCGCGCCGCGCCGAAGCGATACTGCTCGGGCCGCTCGCTGAACTCTTCCGCGACTTCCCAGCGCAGCACCGGCACGCCCGCGCGCATCCGGCTCTCGATGAGCAGCGAGCTCAGAAATGCGCCGCCGCTCGCGCGCGGGATGCACGCCAGCTCCTCGTCCGCCGCCTCGCCGTACTCGGCGAAGAGCCGCGCGCGCCAGGCGCGCTCGCCCGCCGCGCTGTAACCGAGGCCCGCCCGGGCGCAGATACGATGGTAGAGGCCGTCGGCGATCGCGTCGTCCAGGGTCACGCGATGGAGCGAAAACGGGCGGCGGCCGGCGCGGATGTCGTTGACCAGCTCATTGAACGGATTGTCGGCGCCGTTGTGGGTCGAGATGACGTGCACGCGCCCGCCCCACATCGTGAATGCCAGCGCCGCCTTGAGCAGCTCCGGCAGATCGTCGTGGAACGCCGCCTCGTCGATCACCGCGCGGCCCTGCTTGCCGCGTAAATTCGACGGCCGCGAGCTGAGTGCGACGATCTTGTGCCCGGAAGCGAAGCGGATGCGGTAGGCGAGCAGCGCGCGGCGCTCGTCGTCGAGCGCGACCTCCTCGATTGCTGCCGCCGCCTTGTCGAACTGGCGCGCCCACGCCGCCGCGGTCTCGACGAACTCGCACGCCATGTCGCGGTTGTAGCCGAGATACCAGGTGTCCGTTCCGGCGGCGGCGGCGGCGGCAAGCGCGGCGTCCGCGGCTTCGGCCCAGGTGATGCCCACGCGGCGCGACTTCTCGGCCACCTTGACCGGCGCGTCGTCGGCGATCCATCGCACCTGGTATGGCAGGAGCACATCGCGGGCGATCCGATGAATCGCGCTGGGCGTTTCACCCGCGCGCGCCTCCGATTTCCGGTCGGCGCGCCCTGCGGCGCGCGCGGCGGCGCCGGCCGCGGTCTTCGTCACACGCCTTGCGCTCATCGCTCGCCGCTCTCCTGTGCCGCGGCTTGCGGCGTTTGCGTCTCGGCGCCATGCGTCGAGGCGCCGTCGCGCGCCGGGCGATCGTTCGCGATCGGACGGTCGTCTTTCGCGGGACGCCCGTTTTTCATCGGATGATCGTTGCGCGCCGCGGCCGCGGACTTATCGGCCGGCGGCGCATGCGGCGGCGCGGATACGGGCGCCGCGATCTCGAGCAGCGCGGCGCGAATCCGCTTCTCGGCCGCCGCCGACAGGCCGCCGCGCGCGCCGCGGCGCGCCGCTGCCATCACCTTGCGCTCGGCGGCGAGCACGCGCCGGCCGATGCCCGCGCGCATCTCCTCGACCGTGCGCCGCATCTGCACCGAGGAGCGGCAGATCATCGCGACGTTGCGCGCGAGCAGGTTGAGGTTGACCTTCTTCGGATCGATTTCCCTGAGCTCGATCAGCACGCGGAAAAGCTCACCCTGCACCAGACGCATCAGTCCCTCGTTGACCACGTCGTTGGCGCCGCCCGCCGCCTCGACCACCTCGCGCGCCTGCATCGTCGCGAGCCGCAGCGTATGTAGCTTGCCCTCGATAACCGGCGCGCGACGCGCGCGCCCGACGCGGCCGATCGTGTAGCCGCGGCCGAGCAGCCATTCCTGCAGCGCGCCGTAGCCGCCGAACGCGCCCGCGAGCAGGCGGTGCTCGAACTCGGCGCCGAGCGCCGCCGGCGCCTTCCTTGCATGGGTGCGAGAAGCGGGCGCCGGCGCGACCGCGCCGCCGCTCGCTTCGTGAACCCCGGCACGGCAATCGCGCTCTCGTTCGTGAACAGCGTCCGACATTGCCCGCGCCGGCGGGCGCGCCGCGGCTTTCATCGCGGGCTTCACCAGTACTTGCGCGGGCGCGCAATCCCGGGCGGCGCCGGCGCCGTGTACTCGACCACGTCAACCCCGCTCGCGGTGAGGCGCGCGTACCAGGTGTCGTGGTCCTCGCCTTCGATTTCGACCAGGCCGCGGTCGCGCAGATAGCTGAGTTCGCGGCGCAAGGCGTTGAGCGTGAGCGCGAGCTTGATATCGGCCAGCACGCGCCACACGATCGTCTCCGAGACCGCAATCGGCCGGCCGGCGTCGAGCACGCGCAGCACCCGCCATCGCGCCTCCTCGCGCTGCTTCTGTTCCAGGTTCATCGCGTCCATCTGCCTCACCGATCGTTGGGCGCGCATCAGAGCGCGGCGGCCTGTGCGCCCACGCGTTCCTTGATTTCAGCGATCTCGGTGCGCAACTCGGCGCGCATCGCGTCGAGCTTCGCGTCGAGCGTGCTCGAGAACCGGATCCAGTCCTCGCGCCGCACGTATTCCAGCGGCAACTGCGCCTTCAGGCGCATCACCTCGCGCTCGATCTCGTGCGAGAAGTCGCTGCCCTCGCGCTTGAGCGTCGCGACCTGCTCGGCCAGCACACCCTCGTGCCGCTCGAACAGCCAGCGCAGCGTGCCCACGTTGAGCGCGATGAACGCGATCAGCGCCGCCGCCATCGTCCCCAGCGCATCCCAGCTCATCATTTGCGCTCGGGCTCCGTATGCGCCTTGATCGCGAGCGCGCCGGCCATCGCCAGCAGCACCACGCCCAGGCCGCGGCCGTAGGCGTCGGCATCGCCGGGCGTGAAATGGCGGGTCGCGGCCACCTGCACGACCCAGAACACCACGTACATCAGCGCACCGAGCACGCCGATGACGCGCGCCGCGTCATAAGTCAGGTTGTCCTTGCCGGTCAAACAATCGCTCACGAACTTCATCGCACAGTCTCCGCCGGAAAATGCGCCGCGGGCGCGTCGCCGGCGCATCCGGCCAGCATCGCATCGCGCTCGCGCACCGCGCCTTTCAGAATCGCGATCGCCGCCGCATACGCGCGCATCGTGTCCGCGGGCGGCGAGTCGGGCTTAAGCTGCGCAATCGGCAGCGGCGGATCGGCCAAGGTCGCCGCCGGGCACGGTATCTGCCGCAGCATCGGCACCTGCACGGTCAGCGGTCGCGCAAGCGGCGCGGGAGACGCGCCGCTCGCGCATCCGGCGAGCGCGAGCGCGGCGGCGGCGGCGAGCGCGCGCGGCTGTGCCGCGCGGCGCTCGCCGCGCGCCGGGCCGCGGGGTGCGCGCGTCACCATCGCGCGAGCCCTGCGGCTTGGTCGTTGCCCCAGCGGACGGCGGCGGCGCATCCGCTGTCGATTGGCGCCTGCTCGAGCGCGCGCGCGCCGGCGGCGGCCTCGCGCATGGCGGCGGCTGCGCGCAATGCGGCGGCGCGCTCGCGCGCCGCCGCATTGCGCGTCGCCGCCGCGAGCTGCGCGCGGACCTGCGCGACCGCCGCGTTCTGCGTCTCCACCGCGCTTTGCATCGCCGCGTTGCTGGCCGCGGCCGCGGCCAGCAAGGTTTTCAGGCGCGCCGCGTCGGCGCGCGCCGCGTCGCGCTGATGCAGCAGAAGCGCGCGATAGCCGAGGGCCGCCGCGATCGCTAACGCGATCGCGGCCGGCCGCCAAAGATGCGCTATGAGCAGGGCGAACATCGTCGCTGCGCCGGGCCGCCGACGCCCTCAGCTTTGCGGCGCCACAGCCGCCGCAGTCGCGGCGGGCGGCGCCGCGGGGGCGCCCATCGGAACCCCGGCGGCCGCGGGCGGCGGCGGGGCCGGGAGGGCCGGGGCGGACGAAAATGAGGCCGCGGGCGCCGCCACGGGGGCGCCCGGATGGCTGCCCAGCTCGACCGCGGCGGCGACCGTCGCCGCGCCATGATCATCAACCGCCTGTGCGTGCTTGGCGATCGCGTCGGCGAGCTTCTCGACCGCGCTCGCATGATGCTCGAGGGCGGCGGCCTGAGCCGCGGCCGCCGCGGCGGCTGTGGTTGCAGCGGAGGGCGCGGGAGCCACGGGCGCGGGGGATGAGATTGCGCGGGCGGGCGCGACGGGCGTGGACGTGGGTGCGGCATGCGCAGCGGGCGCGGCGCCGTTGGCGGTTACGGCCGAAGCGGCAGCGGCGCTCTGGCCCGTCACTTTCTGCTCGAGCGCGGCCAGGCGTATCTGGATTGCGCCCAGCGCCGCGCGCATTTCCGCCACCATCCAGCGCCCGGCGAGCGTGCCCAGGGCAAAGCCGCCCGCCGCGGCAATCGCGTATCCGGCCTGCATCAGTGCGTCCATTGTCATCGCTCCTCCTTGCGCCTCACGCATTCAAGATTGCGTTGTTCGGCTTTCGATTGCGCCCGTCTTCGGAGCCCGCGCCCGCGCGCGTCCGATATTCGGTGAGGCCGAGCGGCCGCGCCTCACTCGTACGCACGGTTGAGCCATCCTTCGAGAAACTCGCCCGCTTTCTCGCGGCGTCTTGACGCCGCAAGCGTGCGGTAATGTCCCGCCGCTTCCGAGCGCAGCGCCGCCATCAACGGCGCCGGGCTTGCCGCAGCGACAGCCGCGAGCGTCGCGCGCCCCAGCGCGCCGTCTTCGGCCACGCGGCGCTGACACGCGCGCAACGCGCGCTGCAGACAGCGAACGGCGTGCTCGGGGCCGATATTCACGGCGAGATCGAAAACCTTGCTCGCAAGCCTTCCCGGCAGTTCGCCGTAGCGATAGCGCTGCCACCAGTCGCGAAAATAAATCGCCGTCGCCTGCTCGCGGGTGAGCGCCGCGATGTCGAGATCGGGGTAGTCGCGCCGGCTGATGCCGAAGCGGGTTTCGCCGCCGGGATCGGCCGGATTGTCGACGTAGCCGCCCTCGTCGGCGAGCACGCGGGCCACGGCGCGCAGGAAAAGAGGCGGATAGTCGTTTTTCGCTTGTGCGGCAGCGGCGGGATCCATCGCGGGCGGAATTGTCGCAGCGCCGCGCGCGCCTCGTAAGGGTGAAATATTTCACCCGCCGCGCGGCGCGGCGGATGCGCGGGGGCCGGCGTCGGCCGAAATGCCCATCGATGTGAGTGCGAGGCGCAGCGCCGGCGGCGGCGCGGGAGGGATGATTCGGCGGCGTGGCCGAAGCGTGCATCGCGGGCCTGGCGGCGGGTGCGATGCGCGCGGCGGACGCGCGGCGCCCGCGGCTAGATCGATCTCGGCTCGCCGCACAGTTCGCGGCGCGCCTCGGCCAGCACCTGGAAGACCCGCCGGCGCGTGCAGTTCAGCGCGCGCGCGATCTCCTCGATGCTGTGGCCGGCCGCGCGCAGCGCCAGGATTTGCGAGCGCCGCGGCGGCGGCTTGGGCAATTCCACCCGCTCGCCCCCGAACATCCGCGCCAGCTTGAGCGCCGCCTCCGTGCCCACGGCGCGGGCCAGCGCGTCGTCCGGAGAGGGACTGTGCGGCACGTAAAGACGCGTGCCGCCGAAGCTAGCGATCAGTTTGGCTGCCGCTTCCTCACCGATAAGCTCGACGATGAACCCCAGCATGGTACTACCTCTCCGGGCGGCGATTCGCCTGCGGCCCAGCGTCACTCCCCATCCATCCCAGCGGCAGTGCGAAACCCGATCGCGGCCCTCGCGATATGCGAGGCCGTTGCGGACCTTGCGGATGCGAACCGATTTTCATTCGCGGGCGACATCGCGGATCCGACGCTCACGCAGCCCGCGCGGGCTTGAACGCGGCCCCGGCCAGCTCCTGCGCGATCCGGTCAAGCAGGCGTGCGAAGTCGGCATCCGACTCCCGCCGGCGCGCGATCAGATTGCAGGCGTGGATCACGCTCGAATGGTCGCGCGCGAAGGCCATCGCGATGCGCGGGAAGGACGCCGCGTAAGGCCGGGGCCCGTCGCAGCCGCCGCCGGCCAGCTCGCGGCTCAGGTACATCGCGACATGGCGCGCCCGCGTCGGATAGCGGCAGCGATCGCGCGACAGCATTGCGCCCAGGCTGAGCGCAAAGGTGCGCGCGACCGCGCGCTGCACATCGCTGATCGAGATGGCGGCCGGACGATCCTCCATGACCAACCTCCTGCGGCCGGCGCCGCGCAGGCCGCGCGCGCCGCGAGCGCCGACACCGCGCACCTGCCCGCTCGTATCGATTGTGGAAATCCGGCAGACGCCGCGCGCCGTGTGCACAGACGCGCCGCGCGCCGCGGGATTGTCGGCGCGCGATGGAATGCTAGGATGCGTGCGGCATGAACAAGGCGTGGTGCGAAGCGGGATCGAGATGTCAAGCAGGCGAATAACAAAATCCATATAAGCGTGGCAAAAATAGTGATTTGCCATTAAAACTACTCAGGTTATTATCCCACTGTAGGAAACTATGTCAACCAGCGATGAAACCGAGGAGTTCCGCCGCCGCCTGCGCCTGATCATGCAGCAGTTCGGTTCGGTCGCCGAACTCGCGCGCGCCGTGGGCGTCTCGGACAACGCCATCTACAAGTGGGTGTCGGGCCGCGGACAGCCCAGCATGATCAGTCTGGTCAATCTCGCGCGCACCGCGCGCGTTTCGGTCGAATGGCTGGCCACCGGCCAGGAGGCCGCCGGCGCGCACTCGCCCGGCGTTGAATCCGGCAGCTACGTCCATCTGCCCAGCGGCGCCATCCGCACCCCGGGCGCGCGCGGCGCGATCCAGAGCCGGCAAATCGTCGATGACCTCGCCTTCAAGAGCGAATGGTTGCGCCGGCGGCTCGGCCTGGAGCCGAAGAACGTGGTGCTGGTCGAGGCGGTGAGCGATTCGATGGCGCCGACGATCGATGTCGGCGACATCATGATCGTGGACGTGCGCGAGGCGCGTTTTCGACACGACGGGGTGTACGTGCTGCGCAACGCCGGCGAGCTTTCGATCAAGCGCATCCAGCGCCGCCCCGACGGCAAGCTCGTCCTGCGCGACGACAATCCCGCTTACGAGCCGGCGGTGGTGGCGCCCGAAAGCATCACCGTGGTCGGCAACGTGGTCTGGATCGGCGGCCGCCTCTAGCGCTCGCGCGCCCGTCTGGTTCGCGCCGGCCGAGCGTCATCGCCTATAATTCGTCCGGCACCGTCGATTCCGCGCGCGGGCAGCGCCGCGCGCGCGCGTCGTCCTCCGTCCGCCGCATGGTCACACGCGAGCACCGCTACCTGCCGAGCCTCGACGGCCTGCGCGCGATCTGCATCGCCGGCGTGCTGTTCATCCACATGCCGCCGCCGAGCGGCCATCCATGGCTCGAGGCGGTGCGCGCGCGCGGATGGTACGGCGTCGACATGTTCTTCGTGCTGAGCGGATTCCTCATCACCTGGATCCTCGCGGTCGAGGCCGAAGCGACAGGCACCGTCGATCTCGGCCGCTTCTATCGCGCGCGCACGCTGCGTCTGCTGCCGGCGTACTGTTCGATTATCGTGCTGGTGCTGGCGGGCTCGCGCCTGTTCCGCATCGCCGAGGGCAACTCGGCCTATCGCCTGGCGCACCTGTGGCCGCTGTTCCTCACCTATACGCTGAACATCTGGATGGCGGCGACGGCGATCTGGCCGTGGGGCGTGAGCCATTTCTGGTCGTTGTGCGTGGAGGAGCATTTTTATCTCTCGTGGTCGGCGATCGTGAAGCGATGGGGGACGCGGCGCATACTGCCCTTTGCCCTGTGGGCATTGCCCGCACTCGCCGCGTATCGCAGCGGCTGGTACCTGTGGATGAACCGCGGGCATCTCGCGGCGCCGTCCACGGCGGCGTTCTTCCGCATCTACTACGCGACCGACACGCGGATCGATGCGATCCTGGTCGGCTGCGCGCTTGCGCTGCTGCTTCGCGAGCGGCGGCTCGAAGCGATGTGGATCCGGCTCGAGCGGGCGCGCTGGCTCTGGCCGCTCGCGCTGGTCGCCGCCTGCGCCACGATCGCATGGGTCACCGAGGAGCGCTGGCGTATCCAGACCTTCGGCTACACGGCGATGGCGCTTGCGTCGAGCACGCTGCTGGCTGCGATTTTTCTGCAGCCGCAGTCGCTGCTATCGCGGTTCCTCGCGCTGCGCCCGCTGGTCTATATCGGACGCATCTCGTACGGCATCTACCTGGTGCACGCGCCGCTGCTGGCCGCGTTCGAGGTAAAGCTCGGCTTCTCCGCGCAGTACATCGAGCCCGCGCGCTACCTGCGCGTCTTCGCGGCGCTGGCGGCGGTCTCGATCGCCGCCGCCGGCCTGCACTATCGCTTCGTCGAGCGGCGGTTCCTGGCGATGCGCCGTCGGCGGCCGTTCCTCGCCGATGGGCGCGGCGCGGGTGCAGGCGCGCTCGCCCCCGGCGCTGAAGCGGTCGCGCCCGAGGGCGCGGCGCGTGGCTCCGACGTGCGCGCGCTTTGAGGATCCGTCCGATGCGGGATGCGGCGCGCCATCTGGCGGACGCGGCGCGCGCCGGGCTCTGCGCCGACGCTGGCGGCGGGCAGGCGCGAGCCGGACGCGGGTCTGGAAAGACGCGCCATTTCCGATTAGAACGCTGAATGAGCGGAGAACGTCACTACGCCGGCGCTGACGCGGAGCAGGTCGGCGAGGCGCAGCCGAGCGCGGCCGCGTGCGGGTCCGACCGCCGCCGGCGCGGCGCGGCCGCTCCGGGAGGCTCAGGGAGAGCGCACGCGCGCGACAGGGCCGGCATCGGAACAATCGCAACGCAGGCACGCAGGAGAACTGGAATGGGCAAGCGGTTGGGAGTCGTCGTCTTCGCAATCCTTCTCGCGGCGATCGCGTTCAACGGGCCGGGCGCGCTCGCCCAGATGCCGCCCAATGAGCAGGTCACGGTGCTCCAGTTGCCGCCGGTCTCGCCCCATTGGGTGATGACGCTGAGTCCGCTGGCCGGATCGATCATGATGACCCCGCTGGTGCTGATCGACGGCGATTCGCAGAAGGTGATCGGCAATATCTCGGGCGGGCTGGCCGCGATGTTCGCGGTCGCGCCCGATCACAAGTTCTTCTACACCGCCGACACCTTCTACTCGCGCGGCACCCAGGGCGATCGCACCGACGTCATCAGCATCTACGACGCCGCCCGTCTCGCGCGCACCGGCGAAATCGCGATCTCGAACAAGCGTCAGCTCGCCCTCGCCGATCCGACGTCGATGCGCGTCACGCCCGACGGACGCTTCCTGCTGCTGCTCAATCTGACGCCGGCGACCTCGGTCACCGCGGTCGATCTGCAGAACCGCAAGGCGGCGGGCGAGATCCAGACCCCCGGATGCTCGGAGATCCTGATGCTCGGCAATCGCGAGTTCGCCTCGGTCTGCGCGGACGGCTCGATGCTCACGACCGCATTCGACGACAGCGCCAAGACCACCGCGCAGAAGCGCACGGCCAAGCCGTTCTTCGACGTCGAGAAGGATCCGGTCTTTCAGCTGCCCGCGATGATCGACAAGAAGGCCTACTTCGTCAGCTACAACGCGATGGTCTATCCGATGGATTTGAGCAGCAGTCCCGCGCAGCCCGGCGAGGCGTGGTCGTTGCTGAGCGACCAGGAGAAGAAGCAGGGGTGGCGGCCCGGCGGATGGCAGCCGGTGGCGGGTCACGCCTCAGGCCATCAGATTTTCGTGCTGATGCATCAGGGCGGCCAATGGACGCAGAAGGTCGGCGGCCCCGAGGTCTGGGTCTATGACGTGAACGCGCACAAGCGGGTGACCAGAATTCCGCTGCCGCTCGTCTCCAACGCGATCTACGTCAGCCAGGACGACAGCCCGCTGCTGTTTGCGCTGGATACGATGGATTCCAAGCTGCAGGTGTTCTCGGCGCTCAAGGGCCGCTATCTCGGAACCGTGGACCAGGTCAGCCAGCATCCCTACACGCTGTTCGGGATGTAGCGCGGGCGAGCGCGCCCGGCGCGACCGCCATCGGCCGCGCCGAAAAGGAACTGGCATGGCGCGCGCGACGGTGTTATTGGCATGACGGAGAGCCTATCGGCACGCGGCGCGTCCTCTAAGCGGCGCGCCAAACAGGAGACAGGGCGAATGGATGCACTGGTGGAACGGCTATCGCGAAAGGTCGCGCAGCGCACCTCGCGGCGCGGTTTTCTCGGCTACCTCGGCAAGGCGCTGGTCGGCGGGATGATGATCCCGCTGCTGCCGATCAACCGCGTGGTGGAGCAGACCGCGTTCGCGGCCGAGGGCGAGCCGGAAGGCGGCGATCTCACCAGTTGCGATTACTGGCGCTACTGCGGCTTCGACGGCTACCTGTGCAGTTGCTGCGGCGGTTCGCTCACGTCATGTCCGCCGGGCACCGCGGCCTCGCCCACGTCATGGGTCGGCACCTGCCAGCATCCGACCGACGGCAAGGAATACATCATCGCCTATCGCGATTGCTGCGGTAAGGACGTGTGCAATCGATGCTTCTGCGACAACAACAAGGGCCAGGTGCCGATCTATCGCCCGCAGCTCGACAACGACATCATCTGGTGCTTCGGAGCGAAGAACTTCGCCTATCACTGCACCACGGCGATCCGGCTCGGCGCCAAGACCTGAGCAAGACCTGAGCGGGACCTGAAGCAGACCTGAGGCAAACCCCGACTGATGGCGCGGCCGCCGCGCGTCGGAGCCGACGCGCGGCGGCCGCGCCTGATCTGAAAAGGCGGCGAGGGCGGGAGCCGCGCGCATCGCGCGCCGCTCCCGCCCTCGCCGGCCTTTGACGGATGCGCGCGGGGCGCGCGCCCCGCGCCAATCTCCCGCCGCGCGCTAGCCGCGGCCGCCGCGCAGCAGGCGGCCCGGCGTCGCGCCGGTCGCCCGCCCCTCCTCGAAGGTCATCTCGCCGTTAACCACGATCGCCCGGTAGCCGCGCGCACGCTGCACCCGGCGCCATTCGCCGCCGGGAAAGTCGTGCGCGATCTCGCCCACCCATTCGGGCTCGATCCCCAGCCGCTCGAGGTCGTACACCACGACGTCGGCGCACGCGCCCTCGCGCAGCACGCCGCGATCGCGAAAACCCGCGGCATGGGCGGGCAGGGCGGAGAGCCGGTAGTGCGCCTCCTCGAGCGTGACCTTCTGCTCGTCGCGCACCAGCCAGGCGAGAAAGTCGGTGGTGTAGGCGCCGCCGCAGAAGAACTTGGTATGCGCGCCGCCGTCGGACACGCCCGGGATGGTGTAGGGCGAAGCGTTGGTCATCTCGGCCATGAAGTCGGCGTTGAAGCCGCGGTTGGGGCCGAGGAACTCGACCTTGAGATCGCCCGCGATCGAGAGGTCGAGCATCGCGTCGATCGGATGGCGGCCCTCGTCGGCGGCGATCTGGCCGAGCGATTTGCCCACGTACTTCTCGAGTTCGGGCCGGTCGTTGACCCACTGCACGACCAGGTTGTGGATCGCGCCGCCCACGCCGGCCTGGATCGCGCGCAGCTTGCGATCGGCGCTGTCGGTCTCGCGCTTGAGCGCCTCGCGCAGCGCCGGGTCGCGCATTTTCGCGAGCTTCTCCTCGCGCGTGCCGGTCGTGATCGCGCGCCACGCCGGGCTCGCGTCGTAGAGATTCCAGTGCTCGAGCGTAAAGGCGAAGCCGGTGCGCACGGTCCCGGTCTGGCCGAAGATCGGCAGCCCCTTGGCGCGGCAGCGCTCGAGCCAGCGCAGGCTCCGCCGATGCACCTCCGGGTCCTTGCGCGTCGGCACGATCACGTTGTGCAGGATCGGACGGCGCGCCGCCGCCGCCAGGCGTTCGAGAAACGCGAGGTCGTCCTTGATATGGCCGGTCGCCTGCGTGATCTGGATGAAGCCCTCGTCGCGCTCGCGCAGCACCGCGGCCAGGTTGAGGATGTCCTCGTCGCACATCGTGTCGGTGACCATCGGCGAGCCATCGAAATCGGCCTGGGTCGAGTCGGGTCCGAGCCGCTGGATGGAAAAGCCGCTCAGCCCGGCGTCCATCCCTTCGGCGAGCAGCCGGCGCATCTCGGCGCGCTCGGCGTCGGTCGCCGCTCGGCTCTTGGCCGCCTCGAGGCCCATCACGTAGGTCATCAGCGAGGCGGTGGGCATGTACTGAATGCAGTTGACGCCCTTGGGTGCGCGCGCGAGCGAGTCGAGATACTGCGGGACGGTTTCCCACTCCCACCGCATCCCGCTGGCCATCGCGTTGTACGGAATCGCCTCGGTGCGCGTCATCGTGAGCATCGCGCGCTCGCGGAACTCCGGCCTGACCGGCGCGAAGCCGAAGCCGCAGTTGCCGAGCACCACCGACGTTACGCCATGCCATCCGGAGATGGTGCACCACGGGTCCCATCGGATTTGCGCGTCATAGTGGGTGTGCAGGTCGACGAAGCCGGGCGCGACGATCGCGCCGTCGGCGTCGATCGTGCGGCGCGCGAAGCCGGGAGCGCGGCCGCCGATCTGCGCGATGCGCCCGTCGCGAATCCATACGTCGGCGCGGTAGCGCGGCATCCGCGCGCCGTCCACCACCGTGCCGTCTTTGATATGCAGGTCGAAATCAGCCATGGGCGGTTCCCTCCGCTCGGGGTAAGGACTTCATCCTCATATAGCACCGCCAACGGCCGGGCAAAAAGAGACGAAGCCGCTCGAGGGCGGCTTCGTCGCAGCGGAAACCATGACCCGGCGCGGATCGCCCGCGCGTGAGCGGCAGCGAGCCGCCGCCGCGCCGCTATTGACTGACGGTTTTCGTTCCGGGGCGCGCGAGCGGAACGATCTGCGCGATATCGCACTGGATCATCGCGCGCAGCTTGTTGTCGATCTGGTAGAAGCGCGTGGCGTTGATCGCGCCGACCGCGCTGCGGAACCTGGGCGCGAATTCCTTCTGCACGTTGAGCCGCGCCTGCTGGATCGCGATCACCTCGTCGAGCTTGTTGGTCGCGTCCGCGTCGGTGAGCGTCTCGTAGTGCTGCGCGTAGGTTTTGACCTCGGCCGCGTGGCGGTCGTCGAGCTTGTCCATCTTCGCTTCGTACGCGTCGTAGAGCGGCCAGAAAGCCTTGGCCTGCGTGTCGCTCAGGTTCATGTTGGCGCCGACGATCGCCTTGCGATCGGCGCGCGCGGCCGCGATGTCCAGTTGGCGCTGGGTTTTGCCCGCGCTCCCGCCGCCCGCGCCCGGATTGTTCTGCGCCGCCGCGGGATAAGCCGTGGCGAACGTGCAGATCGCTGCGAGCGCCGCGCCGGCGGCCAGGTGCCTGATAACGCCCATCGGAAAGTCCTCCCCTCGAAGCGGCGCGCTGTTGATGTTGGCGAATTGCCGGCGAGCCGTTCGAGAGACCCTAGCCGAAGCGCCGCTGCCACTCAAGACGATTTTCCGCAGCGCGGCCTCGCTTCCGCCCCGCTCTCGCGCGGCTTGATCGTGCCCGAAGGGGTGATAGCATTTTTCGGGTCCGCGGCATGGTTCGAGTTGCGCTGTTACAAAGGGGGCCAGTGATGTCCACGGTATGGGCGGTGCCGACGTCGCGCTTCCGCCAGGCTTCGCAAATTCTGAACTTTCTCCGTGAAGAGCGGTGCTCGAAGCGCGGTCTCGAAGTCAGACTCTTCAAATCCAGCCGTAAGGAGCCGATCGCTTCGCGCCAGTGGGCGCCGCGATCGGACCTCGACGCGGTCGCCCGCGAGATCGCGACCTACATTGCCGAGTACGAGTCGGTCGAGGCCACGATCGTCGCCGCCGACGAGGCCTGAGCCGCCCGCACGGCCAGCGTGTCCGCGCGGCGCGATGCGCCGCGCGCGCGTCCTGCGCGCGATCTGAAAGCGCCTCTCGCCGGATGCGATGCGCGCAGACGTGCGCGCGCCCGCGTCACCGGTGCGATTGCGCGCGGCGGTGCTGCAGGATCCTCTTTGCCTTTTCCAGCTCACGCCGGCGCGCCGGGCTGAGCGTCCTGCCCGCGCGATTGATGAAAAGCTGCACCATCCGAATCGCCGAGCCCAGCCCGCCCGGCGACACGCGCTTGCGCGCCATGATCCGCGCGACTTCATCGCCCGGCCTGGTGAACGTTCCTTTCGGGGGGAACGTGGACTCGGTCTTTATGTCCTTCGACCATTTTCGGATCGGGCGCGTGCCTGGTTTGGTCCGCTTCCCGGGTTTGGAATGCGCGCTGTTCCTCGATGCCATCGTCGTTCTCCTGGGCACACCGGAGTTGGGAAATTTCCAGCCGGAAGTGAGCAAGATTCGAACCGGCCTCGGCGCCTGCCGGTGATCGGCTGGGGGTCTTAAGGCAGTCTGGAAAATCTTTCATTTTTCGTCGCCGTCGCGCCCGCGCCGCGGAAAGGCCGTCGTAAAATTTCATCGCAGATCGTTTTATTTCCCCGCGCTTATCACGGCGCATCGCCAGGCCCCGCGCGGGCATCTGTTTTGCTCCGCTTGTATCGTCGTCTTCAGCACCGTCGCAGATGGAGTTAATTGCATGCCCGAACGGGAAACCATTGACCGCGCGCGCGAGGATGCGGCCGAAGGCAAATCGCCTTCGACGCAGGCGGGCGAGTTCGTGCGCGAGGAAATCGAGCACGTCCGCCACGGCAAGCACGGCGCGCGCTCCCCCAGGCAGGCGATCGCGATCGGACTTTCCAAGGCGCGCCGCGCAGGCATCAAGCTACCGCCGCCGAAGAAGTCCGCCACCTCCGAGAGCACGCGCCGCAAGGCGCGCCAGGACGAAGCCGCGGCCGCACGGCCGCGACGGCGATCGCGCAAACGCTCGCGCGCCACCTCGCGCGCGCTCAAGCGCGAGAGCCGGCAGTCCGCGTCCTCCGCAGCGCTTGCACGGCAGGCGCGGTCGGCGGCGTCGCGCCGCTCCAGGGCCAATCGATCCGAGGCGGCGAAAAAAGCCGCGCGCACGCGCAAGCGGCGCCGTGCCGGCGGCGCCCGCGCGCGGAAGTCACGCCGATGAGCAACTCGACACTAAGCGTCGTCATCGAAACTCCCAGGGAAAGCCGGCTCAAGTTCAAGTTCGATCCGCCGACCGGCTCATACGCTCGAGATCGCCGCGCTCTGGTCAGTGCTGTTCGCCGGCGATCTTCTCAATATCCTCGGCGCATTTGCTCCAGCCTTCGCCGAGGTTCTTGATCGCGGTTGCGTTGGTCGGGAGAACGAAGCCCGAATGGACCAGGCGCACGCGGGTGCCCTCGGCAACTCTGGCGAGCGTGAACGTGACCTTGGTATCGAGCGCCGAGCCGTAGCCGACGTTGCCCTGGTGTCCGCTCTTCCAGCTATAGACCAGGCGTTCGTTCGGTATCGCCTCCAGCACCTGGCATCGCACCACGCCGTCCCATTCGCCGGCCGGCGAGGTCTGGAACGTGAACCGCGTACCTACGGCCGGCGCGAAGCCGGTCGGCTTCATCTGGATCCATCGCGCGATAAGCTCGGGCGTGGTCAGCGCTTTCCAGACTTTCTCCGGCGCGTGCGCGAACACGCGGTCAACCACGATGTCCTGGGTGTGAGATTTCGACGTCGCGTTACTCATGATCGAGTCTCCTTCAGCGGACTTTGCAGGTTGGCCATCCGCTTGCGCCGGAACGCGCCGTAATGCTTCATCCACCGCAATGCTTCATCCAATTGACGAGGGGCGCGGGACCCTCGGCCGGACGCGATAGTACACGTTGCGGCCCGCGGGGCGTTCGACCACCAATCCAGCCTGCTTCAATGACTTCAGATGTTGCGAGATGGCGCCCTGGGTCACGCCGCTGCCGCGCGTCAGCTCGACGACGGCGTTTCTCGCCGGCGCGCTGGATGTAATGTCGGCCGGGGCCTGAGCGCATTCAAGCCGCGCGATCGAGCCGCTATAATCCGCGTCGATGCGCGCGGCGAAGATGGCGATCGTGAGTCTGTGCGTTATCGCCGGGCTCGTACTTCCCAGGTTCGATTGCTCCGCCGCCGGGGATAACGAGCGAACGGCCGCGCACGCAAGCGGCACATCGCGTCCAGTCCCGTTGAGCGTGCGCGCGCTTTCGAAATCGACAGCCGAAGCCGGCGTCGATCTCGCTGCGATCCCGTGGACGGAGGCAAACCTGGAAACCCTGCGTCAGGCGAACATGGCCGACGTGCGGCGATTGCTGAGCGGCATTCCGGCGGACAACAGTCAGAGAATGCCTGCGGAGAATGTCACGGAGTTCTCATGGGTCGATGCGCAAGGCAACGGAGAGTATGTGCTCGCGATTGTCCAGATGTCCGCTGTCTGTTGCAACTCGGATCTTCTGATCGTCGAGCGAGCCAGGGACGGCAGGATCATCCTGCAGTCGTTGCCGGGAACCTATCCGCTGAGCAGGGCAATCCGGGATCTGAACGGTGACGGCAAGAAGGAATTGTTAATCCCGCCGCCGCTTCCACATCCCGATTGGCAGAGCTTCGGTGCGGTCACCGAGATTGTTTGTCCGCATGTGTATCGATTCAAGGACGGCAGATACGTGGAAGCGAGCCGCGATTTTCCGAACTACTATGACGCCGAGGTTTTGGCGCCAATCGAAAAAGCGATCTCCGATGCGCGTTTCCGCCTCGCACACGGACCCATCGGGGCTGAACCCGACGCAAAACCCCGGGAGCGCTGGGCGCTGTACCTGCGTCACAAGATAGCCGGGCTGACCATGGAACGGGACACGATCCTGAGGATGATCGGACGCGACCCGAACGCGGGTCTGGCCGAGGCTCGCGAATGGGCGAACAGCCCGGATGCCACGCTGGTGCGGGATGCGATCACGGTGTTCAAGAGCATCGGCGGACACGAGAACGATGTGCACGCCGCGAGCGACAGGCTGAAAGAAGAGCGCTGCGACGTCAACGGATTCGGCCCGCTCGCTCTGCGCGGCGACAAAGCCCGGAGCGACTGGCTGGTATACAGGAACGCCGGAAATGGCTTGTCCTTCCGCTATCCGCCGTCGATGCGCGTGGAAGAGAGGGATCCGGCAAAATTCGGGTACGACAAAGCCTACACCCCCGACGTGATCGTCGACGTGGTGGGTAATGGCATCCTGCGCTTTATCTGCGCGCCCGGCGTGAAGACGCCTGAGATGGCGGCGGCGACGCTGCGCCGCTATCGCCAACCATCGAGCGCAGAGGAACGTCCCTGTGCTTCGATGGAGGTTGACGGTCACGAAGCGTTCGTGGGCGGTCCGTCAGGCGGGCCCTGGACCGTCAATATCCTGCAGCCGCGGGCGTGCGAGATCTTTCCGATGGCCGGGAACGACGATGCTCCGCCTCCGCACGACGGGAAATCGCCGCTCCTGTCGATCATTCGAACGGTACATTTCGAATCGCCGCGACGGTCGTAAGCATTCCGCTGGAGCATCGACCCGCTCTGGTCGTCGGCTTCGCTCCGACCTGCGCCGGCGATCGTTTGCGCAACGCGACCGGCTACGGTTTCTTGCAGAAGGCGCGCACGTATGCGACGAGATCGTGAATCTCCGCGTCGGAGAGCCCGTCGCTCCAGCTCGGCATGTCGCCCGGCAGGCCGACCGCGGCGCCGCCGTCCTTGATCGCCTTGAACATCGTGTCGTCGGAAATCTTCCCCATCGCCGCGCAATCGGCGAAATCCTGCGGCTTGGTCGCAAGCGAGCCCGCCGACGGTCCGTCGCCGTGGCCGGCGGGGCCGTGGCACTTGGTGCAGTAGGCGGTGTAGTTGTCCTGCGCGCTGTCGGCGCGCGCCGGCGCGCGGGTCAGCGCGAGCATGGCCGTCGCGCCGAGCAGGGTCATCAGGAGGCTCATTCGCCGCATCATCGTTCCTTTCGTTGTTATCGCATTGCGGGCCGCGCGCGCGGCCGCGTCGGTCATCAATGCGAGCGCTTGAGGTACTCGGTCAGCGCGCGCGCGTCGTTGGCGGGCAGATTCGCCTGCGTCCGCATGTGCATCATGATTATGTTCCACTGCGCGGGCGAGAACTCCGAGCCCGGGCGCGCATTATGGCATTGCGCGCAGTACACCGGCCACAGCTTCGCGCCCTGCTTGAACAATTCGCGCTGCGCCTCTCCGCTTTCGGCCGCGAGCGCGCGGCCCGCGCCGAGCGCGCTCAGCGCAACCGCGGCGATCGCTGCAAGTGCGAGCGCAATGCGCGCGGGCCGCGCGCGTCGTATGCCGGTGCTGGCCGCCGCGCCCGCTGTCGACGCCGGGCGCTGGGTTTTCCGCCTGCCCATCTCACGTCCGCCCATCTCGCGTTCATCCATGCCGCATCGATCCATCTCGCGTCCGGCCATCTTCCACGTACTCATCGTATTCATCCGCCGCACCTCAGAAGCCGACCGCGAACTGGGTCAGGATCGCCTGGTCGTTGGGAGTTGCGCCGACGCTGCCCACGGTCGGCGTGCTTGCGCCGTTGAAGGTGTAGGTAGTGCCGCCGGCGCGCGGCAGCTCGAGGTCAAGCTCAGTCTGCCACACGATTGACGGCGCGAACCAGTAATCGATGCCGAGCGCGACTTCACGCGAGTGTGGCGCGAAAATCGCAGGCGAGCCGCTGAATCCCAGTCCCGGACTGGTCGCGATCTCGTCGGTGACCACGGCGCGTTGATTGACCCCCGAGTAGCGCACCAGCGGCTCGAGCCTGGCCAGATAGGGATCGAGCTGATCGAAACCGGGAATATGCAGTCCGTTGAGGAAGTAGCCGGCCTGGAAGTACCATCCCTGGCGATTGTCGGGCCCCGAGCCCGCGGGCATCTGCCGGTAGGCGGAGATCCATGCGCCGCGCGTCTGCAGATTGTTGCGCAGGTAGGCGAAATCCACGCCCCATGAGGTCAGCCACAGCCCGTTTTGCCATTTGCCATTGTAGGTCGAGGCGCCAAGCTCGAGCCGTCCCAGGTTGCTGTCGAGCGGGAACGGATATACGCGGAAGCGCCCGCCGTAGGCCTTGCCGTTGGTGTTGACCGTGATGTTGGTCGAGCCGTTGAGTTCCTGGCCGATGACCGGCTGCGGCAGCGACGAGTCGTAGCTCGGTCCGTTGGCCACCCACAGCGTGTAGTCGGCGTCCTGCCCGAGCCGGCCCCATTGATAGCCGCCCCGCAACTGCATCCCGATGTCCGTCGGCGGGATGAGCGCGGCGGCGCCGTAGGGCAGCGGCGCGGTGATGAAGCGGTTGACCCAGAACGGCCCCTGGGTCTCGTAGAAGTCGCCGAAGGGCTGGTCGAATATGCCCAGCACCGCTTCCATGTAGTCGTTGAGGAAGATCTGCGCGGTCGCCACCGGCGCGTCGAACGACGCTCCCGAGCCTTCGTCGTACGAGGCCTCGAAGGTGCCCTCGAAGGCCAGCCAGTCGTTCATCCGGTAGAGCAGGATCGGCTCGAAATCGAGCGCGAAGGTGTTCTGCCCGAGCTTGTGGTCGTAGATGTAATCGACCGCCGCGCCGCCGGTCAGGGTGAACTGATGCGATCCCCAGTAGCCGCCGAGCGCGCGCGTGATCTGCGATTCGGATGGTCCGGCGGCCACCTGGGCCTGAAGCTGTTTGAGCTCCTCGTCGGTGCGGGTCTGCAACCGCTCGTTGCTGGTCTGGAGCTGCGCGGCGGTGTTCTGGAGCTGCCGGTTGCTGGTGCGGATGTGATTGTCCTCGGACCGCACCTCGTCCAGTTCCTGCTCGAGCTTCTCGATCAGCTTGCGGTCGCGCGCGCGGTCGGCGCGCAGTTGGCGCAGCTCACGTTCGACTCGCTTGAGCGCCTGTGCGTCAGTCCCCCCGTCCTCGGCACGCGCTACGTTCGCGGCCGCCGCGGCGATCATCGTGAGCACGACGGTCATTGTGAGCACGACCATCATCCGTGTGACGGCCCCCAGGTATCCGGCTTCCTTCCCCGACACGACCATGGGCATCCCCCTCCGGCGATACAGCAGCCAGCCTCTGCGTGAGCTGCGCCTGCGCACCTCCGAGCAACCGGCGTGCCGCCGCGCGCGCGATGCGGAATCGGTCTAAGAAACGGAGTTGAGCGCGCACGTTGGCTCACGCTCTCGCGCCCTTTGTTCGCGGAAATGACAATCAGGTCGTAAGTGACAATTTTTGGGTAGGGCCGCACAGACGGCGCCGATGGCGACATCAAGTGTGTCCATCGGTGTCACGGATTCGGCGCCTCATGGGTTCGAAGCTCCGGACGAGGTCCCGCTCGAGCTTGAGCGTTCGACGGATTCGTTCAGATGCGCCGCGACGGCGCCGGCCTGGGCCGACCCGGCCCGTGCCACGGCGGCTGCGCCCGACCCTTGCTGTCGTAGCTGGCCAGCGCCAGGAAGGCGCGCAGCACATCGGTGCGGGTGACGATGCCGAGCAGCTCGCCGCGATGCACCACCGGCAGCGCGCCGATGCGCTCGCGCCGCATCAGGACCGCCGCGCGCTGCATCGGCTCGTGCGGCGCGACCGTGATCGGATCGGGCGTCATCACCTCGGCGATCGGGGCGCGCGCATCCATGCGCGAGTCGCGCAGGTCGCGGTCGGTCACGATTCCGACCAGCCGGCCCGCGCGCGTGACCGGCAGCTGGTTGATGCGGTTTTCCCTGAGCAGCGCGCGCGCCTCGTCAACCGCCGCCTGTGACTCCACCGTGAGCAGATCCCTGGTCATCCAGCGGTCGATACGCATCGGCATGACCTCCGCACCGCATTCGCGGCTATTGTCGTCCCATGCTTGAGCTGATGCAATTTGGCCGCCCAAAGCGAGATCTGTTCCGCAGGCCCGGCCGTCTTCAGTTGGTCGCGCCGGCGTTATCCATGGCGACCTCGCGCGCCTGTATCCGCCGGACACATCAGCATCCGCTGGAAACATTCGGGCGTTGGCACCTCGGAACTGCGCCGGGAAAGATCGCTCGCGATTGCGCCAGGTCATCGGGCATCATAGCAATGGCACGGCTATCGCTTCATAACCAATTGGACAAAATTTCGCCCGGCTCCGCGGGCTTCGATCGAGGAGGCCATTTCAGATGGCATTCCCATATCGGCGGATTCTGGTTGCGATCGAATTTGACCAGACCGGTCCGACGGTGCTGGACGCGGCCACCCGTATTGCCACTGAGACCGGCGGCACGCTTTTCCTGATCCATGTCGTGCCGATGGTGGTGGCGCCGACCGGGTTGCCGAATTACGTGGATGTTTACAAGGAGCAGGAGCAGGTGGCGCACAGGGCGCTCGAGGCGCTGGTCGAACGTCGGCGTCCGCAGGTCAAGTACGAGATGATGACCCGGATCGGCGACCCGGCGCGCGAAATCGTGGTGGTCGAGCGGCAGATCGCGGCCGACCTGATCGTGCTCGCCACCCATGGCCGCAAAGGCTTCAGGCACATGCTTCTCGGCAGCGTGGCCGAGCACGTGCTGCGCGAGGCGACCTGTCCCGTGCTCACGGTTCAGCATCAGAACCAGGACGCCCATCGCGTGGCCCGATGGATGACGCCGCAGCCGGTCACGGCGCAGGCGGGCGACAAGCTCGCTTCGGTGCGGGCGAAGATGCGCGCCGGCAGCTTCCGCACCGTGCCGGTGCTGAGCGACGGCAAGCTGGTGGGCGTAATCAGCGATCGCGACCTGCTCCGGCATGAAGGCTACCTGGACCATACCGAGGTCAGGCTGGCGATGACCGAGGACGTCGTCACGGTGGGGCCCGAGACCCCGATTCACGATGCCGCCAGGCTGCTGCTCGAGCGCAAGATCGGCGCGCTGCCGGTGATGGAGGGCGGGCGGCTGGTCGGCATACTCTCGAGCAGCGACGTGCTGCGCGCGTTCGTGGAAAATAACTAGGGGCGCGCCGCCGAAGCCCGGCCGCGCGCGCGCCGGATGACGATGCCATCAGCTTCCGCCGCGGACGCGAAACCGCCGCCGATCGTCGAGGCGATGCTGCGCGCGGAGACCTATCCGGAGCATCCGCCCGCGCCCGAGTTCCGGCAGACCCATATCTCCCAGGTGTTTCTCGCCGGCGAGTTCGTCTACAAGATCAAGAAGCCGGTGCGCTTCGCCTTCCTCGACGCGTGCACGCTCGAACGCCGCCGCCGCCTGTGTCTGGACGAAGTGCGGCTCAATCGGCGGCTCGCGCCCGAGGTCTATCTCGGCGTTCTCCCGATCCTTCTGCGCGACGGCCGTTTCAGCCTCGGCGCGCTGCACAGCGACGCCGCCGAGGGCGCGGCCGAGGTGGCGGAATGGGCGGTCAAGATGCGGCGGCTGCCCGAGGCGACGATGCTCGACCGGATGGTGATGAGCGGCGACGTGAGCGTGGCGCAGATCCGCGCGGTCGCCGCGCGGCTGGCCGCGTTTCATCGCGCGGCCGGCGCCGAGCATGGATGGCGCTACGGGTCGGCGGCGTGCGTCTGGCGCCTGGTGCGCGGCAATCTGGAGGAAGTCGCGCAGGATTGCGCGGGGATGGTCGCGCAGCTCGAGCTGGACGAACTCGAGCGCTTCGCCCGCGCCAGCCTCGAGCTGCGCTGGCGCCTGCTCAACCAGCGCGCGCTCGGCGGACGCGTGTGCGAGGGCCACGGCGACCTGCGCTGCGAGCACGTCTCGCTCGCCGGCGACGCGATCGCGATTATCGACTGCGTCGAGTTCAGCGAGGCGCTGCGCTACGTCGACGTCGCCTCCGACATCGGGTTTCTCGCGATGGACCTCGATCGGCTGGGCGCGCAGGCGCTCGCCGACGAGCTGGTCGGCGCCTATCGCGAGGCCGCGGCCGACGCCGAGCTGCCGCTGCTGCTTCCGCTCTACAAGGCGCATCGCGCGCTGGTGCGCGCCAAGGTGGAAAGCCTGACCGGCCGCGACCCCGCGCTCGGCCCCGCGCACCGCGCGGCGGCCGCCGATGCCGCGCGCCGCTACATCGCGCTCGCGCTCGAGTACGCGCGCGTCTCGCGCCCGGCCATGATCGTGGTCTGCGGGCTGTCGGGCAGCGGCAAATCGACCCTCGCGCGCCGGCTCGCCGATCGCCTCGGATTCGAATGGCTGCGCTCGGACGAGGTGCGCAAGCGCCTGGCCGGCGTCGCACCCACGGCGCGCCTGGCCAACGACGGCGGCGCCGGCGGCTACGCCCGCGGCGCCTACAGTCCCGAGTTCACGCGCCGGACCTACGGCGCGCTGCTGGCGGCGGCGGCGGCGCGCCTGGTCGACGGCGCGGGCGTGATCGTGGACGCGACCTTCGGCGCGCCCGGCTATCGCGACCAGGCGCGCGCCGTCGCCGCGCGCGCCAGACGCCCGCTGCTGTTCGTCGAATGCGTCGCCGGCCACGAGGAGATCGTGCGCCGCCTGACCGCGCGCGCGCGCCGCGCCGACGAAGTCTCCGACGCCGGCGTGGCGACCTACCGGCGCCAGCGCGCCGAGTTCATCGCGCTCGAGGAAATTCCCCATTTCCTGCACCTGCGGGCCGACACCGAGAAGGGTCTCGAGAAGGCGGTCGCCGCGGTCACCGATCGTCTCGCTCACTCCGACCCCCGCCGCATTCACTGATGGGGGCGAATGTCAGGCCAGCAACGCCAGACCGACGACTCAGTTTCGAAGGTCGCGTGGCTCGGCGGCAGCCGAATCACCAGGCCCGGAGGCGGAAATCAGCAGCGATAGGAAAGCGATGACCGTGACTGCAAGGATCCAGAGCGTTGCCAGCATAAATATGAGCGCTTGTTCGTTCGTGGCGAAATAACCGGCCGCCGCTATAAAGGACACGGCTGCGGTTCCAAGTCCGATCGTGCTGCTGGCACCCGAGCGGAGCAAGTCGGTTTGGTGCCGCAACGTTTCCAGCGCCAGGCGGCCGGCGCCAAAGAGATGGATCGCACCCGAGATTCCGTTGCAGATGCGCCAGGCGTGTTGCTCATTGGGCGCGTAGAACTCGAGGAGGAGCGTGGCGAACAATGACAGGAACAGCGCGCTCAACGACGCGTACATCAGATGAAACAGGGCCGAAGGCCGATCGCTGCCCAGCCGGCGCGAGCGCTCATCAAAGACAAAGACTACGCCGATGAATCCAGTGAGAGTTGCGGCCACTTCCGCATAGGCCAGCAGGACAACCGGATATTCGCTCATGCCTGGATGGGCTTAATCGCCGCGCAACATAATCCCGGTAATCTTCTTATGCGTCAACGATCCTCAGGCGGTCCCCTGTCAAGTAAGTGGGCCTTTTTTTATCGGCGATGGGCCAAGTGTATCCGTTTGAGACAGGCCTGGGTGACTACCTCCACGCGACTCACCTCTTTCGAGATTTCCCCGCAAGGTTGCCGCGTCCTTTGTGGCACGTTCGATGCTCCGGTACGGATCAAAACAGCGCGAGCGAGGCAGCGCATGGACAAACGATCATTTTTCGAGAAAGTCGCGGCGCGCGTCGGATGCGACCCGCGGCGCGCCGAGTCGCTCACCTTCGCCGTCTTCCAGGAGTTGCGCGACCGCCTTACCGCAGACGAAGCGGCCGACGTCGACGCGCAATTGCCGGCCGGGCTCAAGCCGCTGTGGGAGTTCCTCGATCGTCCGGGCCGCCGCGTGCGCAAGGTCCATGAGCAGCAGTTCGTGGGCGAGGTCCGGCTGATCGCATCGCTGCCCGACGAAGTCGAAGCCGAACGCGCGGTGGTCGCGGTTTTCGCCACGCTGCAGGACCTGCTCGGCAGCCCGGGCGGCCTCGAAGGCGAGGCCTGGGACGTGATGAGCCAGTTGCCCAAGGACCTCAAGAAACTCTGGCTCGGCGCACATCAGCGGCTCGCGGAGTTCCGGGTGGCCTGAGGCGCGGCGCTGCAGTTGCGCTGTTGCGACGGGCGCGATGCCGCGCGGCGGCGGCGGCGCGCCGCCGGCGCCGGGGTCGCTGCGCGAGGCGGGGTTCGGCGGGCGGCGAAAATCCGCTCTGACTAGAGCGAAGAACTCGCGGATGCGATTGTAGTTCGAGCCGAAGTCGCGCCGCCCGTCGCGCGCGCGCGAACGCATCTCGACCACGCTTTGGTCCGCCGCCCGCCCCGCCCGCACCTCGATCGCGAAGTCGTCCCTGAAACGGAAGAGCCATGAGGTTTCGAACCCTTCGATCCGGCGTGCCGCCGGGTCGATGGCGACGATGCCCCAGCCCGAATCGGCAGCCGTCCGCTTCGCCCGCATCGGACCTGCGGCGTGCGGCGCCCCGGCCGCGCGCTCGACCCGCGCGAAGGCGCGGTCGGGCGTCTCGTCCAACCGCAGCGGCGCGAGCGCCGGATAGTAGCGGAGCTGGATGGGCGACAGACGGCGGTCGTACTGCATCGCGGCGAGCGGCGCGCCATGCGCGTCGAGAAACTGCGGCGGGTTGGCGATGTCGGTCGTGACGTCGCAAAGCGGCGGATGTGCAATCCGCATCCAGCGCGAGAGCGCCAGGGCCGCCGGCACGACCGCCAGCGCCGCCACGACGACGGCCGTCGCCGCGGCCGGTCTCGCACTGCGCGGGCCGCGCGCGAACGATGCGCCGAGCGCGGCCAGCCCAGCCATCAATGCCGTCGCGGCGCAGGCCACGCCGACGAGGAACATCGCAAAGCCGGTCATCGGCGCGAGTGCGGTCTGATGCGCTCCCGCGATGCCTGCCGCGCCGAGCAGCCATCCCGCGCATGCGGCGAGCGCGGAAATTCGCGCAAGCATCCTCATCGCAATCCGGCGCGCGAACGCTCACCCGCGCGCATAACCGAACTCGTCGAACATCTGCCGCCAGCGCTCCCGGACCAGATCGCGCCAGGGCTCGGCGGATTGCGCCGCCGCCGCCGGGGCCGGATGGCGCGCGATGTACGCGTCGACATGCGGCAGCAGCGTCGACGGATCGCCCAGCGCGAGACGGTCGTAGAGCATCGCGAGCGTGCCGCGCGGGTCGGCGACCAGGTCCTCGTAACGAAGCGTCGCGGCCCGGTCCGCGGGCAACGCGCGGAGTGCCGCCTGCAGCCGGCGCTCCAGCGCGAGCCGCGTTGCGAGGACGTGCCCGATCAGCGCCTCGTCGCCGGGCGGCGGGGTCAGTGCGTAGCGCGCCCACATGCTCTGCCAGAGCCTGAGCGTCGAGGCGAAGACCGCGCACGGCTCGCGCACCAGGCGCACAAAGGCGGCGCCGGGGAACAGCGCGGCCAGGCGGCGCACGCGAAACGAGTCGCTCGGCGACTTGAGCAACGGGCGGCGCTCGGCGCCGCTCGCATACACGGTCGCCTTGAGGATCCAGGTCATCGCGCCGTCCCACGCGCGCGCGCGCGCCGGTTCGAAGCGATCGGGATCGCTCAACGCCTCGAGCTCGGTCAGCGCCGCCGGAAACATGAACGCCTCGTACGGTGAGACCGCGCCCATGCACAGCAGCGCGAATTCCTGCTCCTGGGGCGAATCGGGCGAGACCGCGAGGTCGCCCGGCGGCCGCATCGCGCGCGCCGGCGCCGGCGCGCGGTGACGCGCGAGCAGGAAATGATGCGGGTTGAAGCAGGCGTGGGTGGTCGGTGTGGCGAAGCCGCGGTCGAGCGCCAGCAGCTCGTGCAGCAGCGTCGTGCCGCTGCGCCAGTGGCCGACGAGAAAGAGCGGCGGCCGTATCGCGAGCCGCTCGAGCTCGGCACGATACATCCGCCGCTGCAGCGCGCCGAGGGCCGAGAACGCCGCGCCCGCGGCCAGGAAGCGCAGCGCAAGGCCGCGCGCGATCGGCTCGCGCCGGCGCGCGCGTATCGCGCGCCATGCCGCGAGACTGAGATTCAACGTCGGCCGCGTCCACGCGCCCGCGTTCATCGGTCCGCCCCCGCGCCGCTGCGCGTCCGGGCCTGCGCCCGTCGGGTCGGCGTGCACGGCGCTGATGGATTTTGCGCCGCCGCGGGCGCGGACCCCTTCAATTCGCCGCCGAAGCGCCGCTGAATCTCGGCGAGCAGCGCCGCCGCGACCGCCTGGGGATAGCGCGGATCCGAAGCCAGCAGCGGATGGCGCTCTTCGGGATCGCTCGCGATATCGAACGCGACGGCGCTGTCGGACGGGAAGTACCACACGAGGTGCCAGGGCCCGGAGTTCGCGGCGATCGCGCCGCGGCTTGCCCGTGCGAACGGATCCGATTCGGCCAGGTACATCGAGAACGACGGCGAGAACGACGGTCCGTCCGCCGGCGCGGCGCGTCCGCCGCCGAGCAGCGCGCGTCCCTCCATCCACCGCGGCGGCGCGATGCCGGCGAGCGCGAGCAGCGTCGGTGCGAGATCGGCCAGGTCGGCGTTCGCCGTCTCGACATAGCCGCGGTCCTGGTGCGGCAGCGAAATCAGCAGCGGGATATGCGTCTCAGTGTAGCGCAGGTCGGGCGATTGATGGCTCCACCATCCGCCGGCGAAGCTCTCGCCGTGGTCGGAGGTCACGGCGAGGATGGTGTTCGCGCCGCGATCGTCCGACGCGAGCCGGTCGAGGAACTCGCCCAGTGCGTCGTCGCATTCGGCGATGCTCTCGTCGTAGCGCAGCCGCAGCAGGTCCACCCGATGCTGATCCGCGGGCGGGTAGTACGCGCCCGGCGATTCCCAAAGATACTGCGTGTGCGTGGCGAAGGCGTCGCCCGGCAGATAGCGGCCGCGAAAGGGAGCGCCGGTCACGTACGGCGCATGCGGCGGATACAGGTGGACCCACACGAAGTACGGCTGCGGCAGGCCGCGGATAAGCCGCCGCGCGGCCGCCAGCACCGCGCGCGGCTCGACCCAGCTTGCGCGATTGCAGCGCGCGGAGAGCCAGCAGAAGTTCTTCAGCATCCCGTTGGTGCCGAACGCGTTCACCGCGTCGAACAGCAGGTTGTTTTCAAGCTGCATCAGCGGCGTGCCCGCAAAGACCCACCACGGCGTCGGCGGCCGCGGCAGCAGCGAGAAGGAATCGGCGATGCGCAGAGTCAGCGGATGCGCCGCCGGGTTGGTCACGATCGCCGCGGTCGTGTAGCCGTGCCGCTGCAGCACCCGGGCGAGGTTGTCGTCGCGCAGCCGGCGCGGCAGATGCCCGTAGAGCTGAAACACGCGTTCGCCCAGCGGATAGCGCCCGGTCAGCATCGAGGCCACCGCCGGCGTGGTGAAATCCGAGGCCGACACGAACCTGACGAAGTTGTAGCTGCGCCGCGCCAGCCGCTCGAACCGGGGAGTTGTCGGCAAGCGGTAGCCGTAAAGCGACATGTCCTCCGCCGCCAGCGCGTCGAAGCTGATCAGCACGATGTTCGGCAGGTTCGAGGCGGCCGGCATGTGCGAAGCTGTCGGGTCGGTGCGCGGCGCGCGTGCAATCGAATCGAAGCCGCGCCAGCCGAAATCTCCCGCCGCCAGGGGCAGCAGCAGCAGCGGACACAGCGCCAGCACCGCCTGCGCCGAGCGGTTGAGCCGATCCAGCCGCGCCCATCCGTCGCGCCATCCCAGGCGCGCCGCGAGCGCGACCGATCCCAGGACGAGCGCGGCCTGCGCGCCCGCGCTCAGGATCGGATCGACCAGGTCCGCGAGCGGGTAGGTCAGGGCGAGCGCGAACAGGACCGCGCTTACGAAAGTCAGCAGGCCGGCGCATCTGCGGTCGCCGCTTTCGTCCCATCGGCCGAGCGCGCGCATCGCCGACAGCGCGGCGGTCAACAGCGTCGCCACGCATGCCTCCAGCGCCAGCACGGCCGCAAGCTCGAGCGCGAGGTTGACCAGAGCGCCGCGCGTCGAGAGCACGTAAGACAGGCGCGGCAGGTCCTGCACCGCCAGCGCCGGCGCGAGAAACAGCATCGTCGGAACCCCGAGCGCCCGGAACAGACGCCACCAGCGCAAGAGCATGCGGCGTTACTTGCCCGATTCCCGCGCGTCGGGCTGCGCCGGGGAGGCGCCGCGCCTCAGCCGCGTGCGCAGCGCTTTGGCGAAACGTCGGACCTCGCGCCGGCAGTAGTAGAGCAGCGAAAGCAAGATCGCCGCGAGCGGCGCCAGCACCTGGGCGAGGAAGCCACCCGCGTTCGGGTCGATATAAGCCAGCGCCGCGCCACGCCACGCGAGCAGGAACATGAGCGCGAGCACGGCGCGTTCGAGCAAGGCTGCGCTCGATACCGGCGCGAGACGGCAGCGGCGGCTGCCGGCGAGCGGCCTGCGCATCGGCTTGGGCGATTCCTCCATACCTACGCAGATTACGGCCCGAGGTTGTCCCGGCTGGTTCCCGGCGCCGATGCCGCTCAAGCGGGCGGCGGTGCCGATGCGTCATCGACGCATCTGGTCGGCGGAATTGCTTGCGCCAGGCGGCGCCGCTGCTTGTACTTGTTCTGGTTCGCCTGCTTCAAATGAATTTTATATGCGGCTTGCCATTGGCTCGCCGCCTGCTCGCACGCGGCCTTGTCCGGGAGCCCGCGCTTGACGGTATGCGGTTGCGGTTCGGTAACCACCAGCGCCCATCCGGCCAGAGCCGCGGCCAGCATGCGATGGATTCTCATCGTTTGCCCTGTAGCAGACGCGGCATCAAAGGTGAACACTGCGCCGCTGTGCGCTTAATCGGCCGGAAATGGACTCGGTAAAAAACTGATGTTAGAACGAGGACGGAAGCGGGAGCAGCACATGAGCGGCGCTATCAGTTCGCGACGACGATTTGCACCTATGCCGCATTTCTCGCTTGTCCGCTGTTTGGCTCTGGCGCTGCTCCTGCTGTGCGCCGGCTGCTCCACGGTCGATCGCGACACGGCGAATTTCAGGCAATCGCAGAAGCTGCGCCAGCAGGCGCTCAAGGCCGACAGCCAGGGCGATACGGCGAGCGCGCTGCAGGACCTCGATCGGGTGCAGGTGCTCGAGCCGCTGGCGGACAGAACCACCGGGATGCCGGCGCGGCTCGACCATCCCGAGCATCGCGCCATCGCACCGGCTTCGGGCTCGACCACCTGCAACAACATCGGCATCAACCGGTTTTTCTGCTTCTAACCGCACCGGGCGGCGGCGAGCGCGGAGCAACCTCGCTCGCGCATCCCGCGCGTTAGCGTCGCGGCGATCGCAACCGGAATCTGGATGGGCCGGGCAGCCGGCGCCCGCGCTCAGAGAGGTTCGAGACAGTTACCAGGAGAGGACGTTGTTAATCACGTACCAAAGGCCGACGAGGCCGGCCACCACGAACAGGAACAAGCCGATGTTCTCCCAGAAGTGGCTCTGGTTGAATGCGGTTTTCCTTCGCATCGTCAGCCGCGAGTGGCTCGTTGGGCTTGCAATCCTTACTGGTACAAAGCCCCGCGTGGGTTAAGAGCATACACGCTTCCCCCACAGTTTGCAGCCCCGGTTGGCGTTGGCCTCATGCCTCCCACTGCCGGCGCCGGCGGGTGAAAAGTCGTGCCGCAAATCGGCGCGCGCGGCCATCGCACTACGCGGCAATCGGATGCAGATCCGCAATCGGATGCGGATCCGCGGATGGTGCGGTCTCGCTCGTACCAACATTCGCAGGATCCGCGGGGCGCTCGGCGAGAGCCCGGTATGTCGGGTCGACATCCGAATGCTTGCGCTGAACGGCCCCAAGGGCCGGCCCGCAACCAGCCGGGCGGGCGGTCAGCGCTCTATAAGTGGGCGTGGCGCCGATCATCCGGCGCGGCGGCGCGAACAGGCCCGGGAAGTCGGCCGGACGTTCCGTGAGCGCCCGGTAGGTGCAGGGCACTTCGACGCCGCGCGGAGCCGGAGCGAAGAACAAACCCGCGAAGTCCGCCGGGCGCTCGGTAAGCGCGCGGTATGCGACGGCGCCGCCCGTCGGACGGCGCGGCCCGATGAACAGACCCTCGAAATCGGCCGGGCGCTCGGCGAGCGCGCGGTACGTAGGTTCGGCTTCGATCGTGCGGCGCGGCGGTGCAAAAAAATCGCCACGGTCCTCCGGACGCTGTTCGAGTGCGCGGTAGATCTGCGGATGCTCGTGCCCGGCGGTCTCGCAGTTCCTCAGCTCCGCGATCAAAGTATTTATGGCGACGGTCAGTCTCTTCACGATTGCTCTCCTCAACGTGCTCTTCGGACACAGGCCAGTAGAGCAATCGCGATGCCACGCGGCTGCGCCGCGATTCTTCCGCGCGGAATAAAGAAGAATTCGAAATCGCCGGGCGCGCGGAGTTTCAGCGGTCCTGCAAGTCTAAAATCTGAGACACCATCGCGCGGCGATTCGAACCGCGGAGCGCGTCCGATTGTGAGACAGAAAGGGCGGCCGGTAAATCTGAAGTTCGCTTCCCGGCCGCCCTGCCTACGCTTACTGCGCTACCCAGCCGCCGTCGACCGCCATCGGCAGCCCGGTTACGAACGACGACGCATCCGAGCACAGCCAGACCACCGCCTCGGCGATCTCCTCCGGCTTGCCCATCCGGCCCACCGGCTCGGCCATCTCGAGATCCTTTTCGGTGTAGGTCTCGAGCGTGCTCGCGTCGAGCATCCGCGCCACCATCGGCGTGCGAATCACGCCCGGGCATACCGCGTTGACGCGAATGCCGCGGGTCGCGTACTCGAGCGCGGCCGTCTTGGTCATCATCACTACGCCGCCTTTCGAGGCGTTGTACGCGACCAGCCCGCGAAAGCCGACGAGGCCGGCGACCGATGCCGTGTTGACGATCGCGCCGCCGCCCTGCTTGAGCATCTGCGGAATCTCGTGCCGCATGCAGAGCCATACGCCCTTGAGATTGATCGCGATCACGCGGTCGAAATTCTCCTCACTGCAGTCGGCAGTGAGCGCCATGCGGCCTTCGATTCCGGCGTTGTTGTGTGCATAGTCGAGCCGCCCCCAGGTCTTGACGATCCGGTCGATCGCCGCCTTCACCTGCGCGTCGGCCGCGACGTCGGTATGGATGAAAATCGCCTCGCCGCCGGCGGCTGAGATCTCCTTTGCCACGCGCTCGCCGCCCTCGGGCACGTAATCGGCAATCGCGACCTTCGCGCCCTCGCGCGCAAACGCCATCGCGGTAGCCCTGCCGATTCCCGAACCGCCGCCGGTGACCAGTGCAACTTTGCCTTTGAAATTCGATGCCATCGATATGGGCCTCCCGCTCCTACATCCTGCCTGTGCTCGATTTAAATCAAGGGCCGCGACGCGAATACGCGCTATAGGCATTTAGAATGCCTGAAAGCACCAATCGGCGAGCAATTCGACGTGATGATAAAGATAGTTATTGATAATCAAAGCCAATAATATCCGATGTTCGCGAAAAAATCTGGAGCTTAGCCGGCGTTTGTGATGATTTTATATGGCTTCGCTAGATTCATGTTGTTACAAGGTTGAACAGGATGTTTGAACGAGCAAATGATGATTATCGCCCTGTTTCGCAGCTCGCCGCTCCTCAATGGCTACCTGAGGCTGACTCGATTGAAAAGGGCGACATCTCGGAGGAGACCGCAATGTCCTGGCTGAAGAAGCTGATTGGAAAATTCAACGCTCAAGAGGCGGAACAGGGGGTGGAAAAGGTTATCAATGCAATGCCAACGGCCGCATGCCTGACTGCGTCCGCCCCGACCGTCTCCGCGTCTGAGCCCGAAGAAGTGGACCCCGACAATCCCTTCAAGCAGCGCCGCTACTTCGTCAAGCAGGGCCGCTTCGTCGATTACCAGGACCAGAACTCGAAAGCATCCGGCCCCGGCGATGAGGCGGAGGAAATCCATGATCGTCCGCCGGTCGATTTGAAGACCATGTTTCCCAGGCTCTCGCTGCGCTAGCGTGCCCCGGCCTCGGCCGGACGGCGCAGCCAGCTCACGGCGGGCTTCTCCCGCGCCGCCGCGAGCGTCCCATCCACTCCAGCCCGCCCCACTCCCACGCAAGGGCGCGGCCGCCAGGGCGGCCGCGCCCTTGACACATCGGCGTGAAAATTTCGAAAACCAGATCGGCACATTGTCGCCGCCCGTGGTCCGCGCTGGGCCGCGGCGCGAGGAGGCGTAATCGTCCATGTCGTCCGATCATGTTTCACAGCACACTGCCGATCCGGCTGCGATGCGGGCGCGGCTGACCCATCCCGTAATCGATTCCGACGGGCACTGGCTCGAGTTCACGCCCGCGGTCGCCGAGTACTTCGAGCGCGTCGCTGGACGCAACGCGGCCGAGGCGTTTCTCGCGCGCAATGCGCGCGTCGCGCGCGATCTCGAGCTTACGGTCGAGCAGCGGCGCGAGATGCGCCGTCCGCAGCAGGGATGGTGGACGTTTCCGACCAGGAACACGCTCGACCGCGCGACCGCGATGCTGCCGCGGCTGTTATACGAACGGCTCGACGAGCTCGGCCTGGACTTCTGCGTGCTCTATCCGACGACCGGCCTTGCCGTTCCGTTCATCAGCAATGATGAGGTGCGCCGCGCGGCGTGCCGCGCGTTTAACATGTTCGCGGCCGAGCAGTTCGCGCCCTACGCCGACCGCCTGACGCCGGCAGGCGTGGTGCCGATGAACACGCCCGAGGAGGCAATCGCCGAGCTCGAGCGGGTGAAAGCGCTCGGGCTCAAGGTGGTCGTGATGGCGAGCGTGATCAAGCGGCCGATCCCGGCGGCGGCGCGCCGCTCGCCCGAGGTTGCGCGCTATGCGACCTGGTTCGACATGTTCGGCCTCGACAGCGCCTACGATTACGATCCGGTGTGGGCGAAGTGCGTCGAGCTGGGAATCGCGCCGACGTTTCATTCGAGCGGCCGCGGCTACGGGATGCGCGTGTCGGTGTCGAATTTCACCTACAACCATATCGGCCATTTCGCGGTCTCGGCCGAGGCCGTGTGCAAGGCGATGTTCCTGGGTGGCGTCACGCGGCGCTTCCCGACGCTCAAGGTCGCGTTCCTCGAGGGCGGCGTCGGATGGGCGTGCAACCTGTACGCCGACCTGATCGGGCACTGGAAAAAACGCAATGCCGACGCGCTGGCCGAAGTCGATCCCGCCAACCTCGATCGCCGCCGCCTGGCCGAGCTGTTCGGCCGCTACGCGACGACCCAGTGGAGCGAGCAACTCAAGACCTGGGCGCCGGAGGGCGAGGGCGGCATGCCGGCGATGCCGGGTGCGGAGCGGTACGACGACTATGCCGCGTGCGGTATCGAGCGCGCCGAGGATATCCGCGATCTGTTCTGCCGCAATTTCTACTTCGGCTGCGAGGCCGACGATCCGATGAACGCGTGGGGCTTCAACGCCAAGGTCAATCCATACGGCGCGAAGGTCAAAACGCTCTTCGGCTCGGATATCGGCCACTTCGACGTGCCCGACATGCGCGAGGTCCTGCCCGAAGCGCATGAACTCGCCGACGACGGGTTGATCGAGGAGAGCGACTTCCGCGATTTCGTCTTCACCAATCCGGTCGAGTTCTGGGGCGGGATGAATCCCGATTTTTTCAAGGGCACGCGCGTCGAGAAGGAAGCCGCCGCGCTGCTCGCGGAATTGAAGCGGAATTCCGCCGAAGCCCGCAAGTCGAAATAGCCGCGCGCTGCACATCGCGCAGTGGCCGGCAAGGCGAATGGCGCGGCGCCGACCGCGCGCTTCCTCCGCCGGCGAGTTGCCGCTCGCATTGCAACCATCCCGCGCCCGGATTGAATTGGCGCGCTAACGCCGCGGCGCCGGCGCGTGCTACGCTTCGCGGCTCGGAGGTCCCATGCAAAGCCACTTCGATCGCCGCTTTGCGTCCGCCGCCGCAGCCGCCGTTGCGGGCCTGGCGATTTTCCTCTGCGCCGCGTTGCTGACCTCGGCGCGCGCGGGCGCGCAGATGCCGCCGCAGGAGCAGGTCACGGTGCTGCAATTGCCGCCCGTGTCGCCCCATTGGATCGCGACGGCTTCGTTCAGCGGTTCGATCATGGTCACGCCGATTCTTCTTATCGACGGCGATTCGCTCAAGCTCATCGGCACCATCACCGGCGGCCTGACCGCGATGCTCGCGGCGGCGCCCGACCACAAGCGGATCTACACCGCGGACACGTACTACTCGCGCGCAGTGCGCGGCACGCGCACCGATACGGTCAGCATCTACGACGCGCGCGAGCTCGCGCCGACTTCCGAAATTGTGATTCCGCCGACGCGCCAGCTCGCTGTCCAGGATCCGAGCGCGATGAGTGTGACGCCCGACGGGCGTTTCCTGCTCTATGGCAATCTGACGCCGGCGACGTCCGTAACCGCGGTCGATCTGCATGCGGGTAACGTCGCGGGCCAAATCCAGATACCCGGATGCTCGGAGATCCTGATGCTCGGCGCGCGCCGCTTCGCCTCCGTTTGCGCCGACGGCGCGATTCTGACCACGCAATTCGACGACAGCGCCAAAGCCGTCGATCAGAAGCGCACGCCCAAGCCGTTCTTCGACGTCGAGAAGGATCCGGTCTTCGGCCTGCCCGCGATGATCGGCAGCCAGGCCTGCTTCGTCAGCTACCACGGCATGGTCTATCCGGTGGACCTGTCGTCAAGCCCGGCCAAGCCGGGAACTCCCTGGTCGTTGCTGACCGATGAGGAGAAGGCGCGGGGCTGGCGGCCCGGAGGATGGCAGCCGGTTTCCTACTATGCGCCGGGTCATCTCATCTACGTCCTGATGCATCGCGGAGGCGAGTGGACGCAGAAGAAGGCGGGCAGCGAAGTATGGGTGTTCAACGTCGAACAGAACATCCGCACCGCGCGCATCGCGCTGCCGGTCGAAGCGAATTCGATCTATGTGAGCAAAGATGACAAGCCGCTGCTGTTCGCGGCTTCAACCCATGAGGGCGTGATGCAGGTTTTCTCGGCCTTCGACGGTTCTTACAAGGGCAAGATCGGAGACCTGGGCCAGCCGTTCACGTTGTTCGGGCTCTAGGCCGGCGAGAGAGAGAGGGGAAAGTCATCATGGATATCGGCAAGGTGGGCGCGTTTTGCTTCATGGACGGGATGCCGGCGCCGGAGAGCGCGGCCTTCTGCCGGCGCGTCGAGCGCATGGGCTACAAGGTCATCTGGTCGCCCGAGGCGTGGGGTCGCGAGCCGTTTGCCCACGGCGGCTTTCTGCTCGCCAACACCGATCGGCTGATCTACGCGACCGGCATCGCCAACGTCTGGGTGCGCGATCCGATGACCATGGCGGTGGCCGCCAGGACGCTGGGCGAGCTCGCGCCCGGCCGATTCATTCTCGGTATCGGCGTGAGCCATCGCTCGCTGGTCGAAGACCTGCGCGGGCATCGCTACGTCAAGCCGTTCAGCTACCTGAGCGAGTACATTCCGCGGATGAAGTCGGCGCTCTACCGCGCGGTCGCGCCCGCGATCGAGCCGCCGCTGGTGATCGCCGCGCTCCATCCCAAATCGCTCGGCCTCGCCGCGCGCGAGGCGCAGGGAACGCATACTTATCTCTGCCTGCCCGAGCACACGCGGCGCGCGCGGGCGATCATGGGGCCCGATAAGTGGGTATGCGCGAGCGTGATCGCGCTGCTCGAGCGCGACCCGGCAAAGGCGCGCGCCCGCGCCCGCGAACATCTGAGTTTCTACGCCACCCAGGACAACTACCGGCGCATCCTGATGGCCCAGGGCTTCAGCGCGGCGGACCTCGAAAACGGATGCAGCGACCGGCTGGTGGACGCGGTGGTCGCGTGGGGCAGCGAGGACAAAATCCGCGAGCGGATCGACGCCCAGCTCGCTGCCGGCGCAAATCACGTATGCCTGATGCCGATCCGCAGCGACAACGCGCCGCTGCCCGACGAGCGCACGCTCGAAGCGCTCGCGCCCGGATAAGCTATTCGAGCGAAAGCTCCGCGCGCGTTGTCGGACCGTTGTCCTTGACGCCCTCGGTGGTAAGCTTCGGCGCCGCGATATGCAGCCGCGCCGGAGCGATCCTGGCGGCCAGCGCGCTGCGCACGGCGTTAGCGCGCGCATCGGCGAGCCGCTTGAGGTCGTCGTCGGTGACGTGCGTGTTGGCGATCATCAGCTTCTTCATCTCCTCCGGGTCAAGCGATTTGTCGAGACCCAGCAGGTCCTTGGGCTTGTCGAATTTCGCCGCCTTGTAGGCCCTGCGCAGGTACTTGTTGTATTCGTCGGGCATGACCTTGACGCTCCACAGATCGGTTGTGGCGGGGTTTTGCTCGTTCGCCAACACCTGCTGACGCGCTATGGCCAAATCCACCAGCGCCGCCGGCAGCGCCGCGCGATCGGACTTCGGATCGACGCGCCCCGTGATGCTTACCTGCAGGGCGGGGCGCGCCTGGAGCACCTTGCCCACGGCCTCGAGCTTGGTCTCAGCGGTCGGAGTGATCGCGGCGGCTCCGGGCGCGAACACGACATAGTTCAGGTCCTGGTTGGCGCCCGTGCTGCCCGCGATACCGCCGACGGTGGAGGCCAGCAGGTTGAATGGCGAGGTTACCGCCTTGACCAGCAAGCCCATGAAGGCGTGAAGCAGCACGCCGCCGATGCTGAAGTGCGGATCGGAAAGCGAACCCGACACCGGCAGGCTGAGGTCGATCTGCCCCTGCGGGTTTTTGAGAATCGCCACCGCCAGCCGGATGGGCAGGTTGATCGCGCTTTTGCTTTCGACCTTGTCGCCGAACGTGAGCTGGTCGATGACGATGTGGTTCTGGGCGGTGAGCTTCTGCTGGTCGAGCAGATAGTGCACATCAACCGTGAGCGTGCCGCCGGTGATCGGATAGCCGGTGTACTTGGCCGAGTAGGTCGAGACGTTGGTCAGCTCAACCCCGTTGGCCTTGGCCGTGATGTCCACGAATGCGAGCGGTGTCAGCGGATTGATCGAACCGCTGATATTCAGCGGCGCGTTGCCGTTGACCTCGCCCTGCACTTCAACCGGCGCCGGCTTTGTCGAGGCGGTGCCGAACTCACCGATTTTACCGGTGATCTGCGTCAGGTCGGCTGAATAGTTGGGCTTGATGAAATTATCCGAGTAGTTCAAATGGCCGCCGCTCAGTCCGATTCGCCCGATTTCAATGTCGGCCGGCAGCGGCGCCGGGCTCGGCGCAACTGCCGGCGCCGCGGGCGTCGGCGCACTCGCTATCGCGCCGTTGACCGCGCCCGCGCTGGTCGGCACCGGAGACGGAGTGGGCACGGGCGATGAAGTCGGGGCGGGCGTCGGTGCCGGTAACGGCTGGACGCCCACGCTGCCCGGCTCGCCGTGCGCGCGCGTGAGCGAAGTCGGCGCCTCCTGCGGATTGGTCGTGATGTCGCGGAGGTTCAAACGGCCGTCGCTGTTGAGGATGACGCGCGCGTAGAAATTGTCGAGATCGAGCGCCCCGACGTGAACACGTGGCGCCCCCGCGCCGGTCCTGAAGTCGATACGCTCGGCGCTGAACTCGCTCCAGCGCATGAAGCTGTCGTTGGTCAGCTTATCGATAAGCCGCACGCTGCCGATCGCGGCATCGCCGCGGTAGCCGACGCGCATCGCCTTGCGCTGCTGCCCCGCCTCGACCGCGCCATTAACCGTAAGCAAGGCGCTGGCAATCTTCGCGTTGAGATGGCCGGTCACGTACTGGTCAAATGGCGCCAGGTCGAGCCGCCGCGTGATGACGCGCAAATTGGCCTTAAGCGGGTCGGGCGCCGCATTGCCGGTAACTTTGAAGCGGCCCCTGCGATTGAGCACGCCGTCAAGATCGATCGCGATCGGCTTGGCCAGGTCGTCCGAGACGTTCTTCAGGTGCAGATTGAGCGGCGCGACCTCGAGCGTGACCGGCCGCGGCACTGAATCGTCCTCGACCCGTATCTCGGTCTTTTCCATCGCGACCGAAGCGACCTGGTAGTGCCAGGCGTTGGCCGGCGCTGGCGCCGGCGTGGGCATCGGCGCTCCGCGCACCACCGACGCGGCCTTGTGCCCGACGGATTTGGCGCGCCTGGTGAGATGGCGCTCGCGCCTGGCGATGCGCTCGCGGCGCGTGGGAGCCGCAGTGGCCGGAGTAACGGCAGCGGCCGGGGTGGCCGGCGGCGATGGCGTCTCGCGCAGGAGCGCCGTGACACTCAGGCGGCCGTCGCGCTCGCGGCGCACGAACGCGTGCAGGCCGTCCGAGCGTACTTCGCTGACAGTCGCCTGGCGCGTGGCCAGATCGACCGCGCTGATATTCGCGCTCAGCTTGTTCCATTCGATCGGGATTTCGCTCTGATTCGGAGCGCGCAATTGGAACTTGTCGAACGAGACGCTCGCGGGCGCGGCATGCATGTTGAACTTGCCGGTCGCAAAGACTGTCTGGACCTTCGCGTGGGCGGTCAGTTTTCCGGAGCTGATGATGGCCGCGATGAACGGTTGGGCGAAACCCTGCAGCGCGGGCAAATCGATCGCATCGAGGCTGATATCGCTCGCCGCCTTCGCGGCCGCCAGGTCGAGCGCGCCCCGGGCCCCGATCGTGCCCCCGCCGCCGAGCGTGGTGCCGAAATCAAACGACGCCGGCCCCTGCTCATGCATGGTGCGGAAGTTCTTCAGCCCGAGATGTAGATTGCCCAGCGTCAGCGCCGCCGGCGGCACGACGCTGCGGTCGGTAACCTTGATCGTGGCGTTGGTCAGCGCCAGCTCGCCGAGCGCGAAATCCACGCCGCCTGCAGCCGCGCCGGCCGCCGGCGGCGGCTGCGGGCTCGCAATCGCGCCGGGCGACGGCCCGGGTGCGCCGGCGCTCAACTGCGAAGTCGTCGCGGGCGCAGGCGACGCGGGTGCCTTGCCGGACCCTGTGGCGGCGGGCGAGGCGTTCGGAGCTGACGCGGTGACGCTCGATGCGGACGCCGTGGCGCTCGGTCGCGAGGTCGCGGCGGGCAGCGGCGATTTCGCAGCGCGCGCGGCGGACGCCGGCGGGGTCATCGTGCTCGCCGCTTGCGCGGCGCCAGTCGATACGGCGCTGGCGGCTGACCCCGCCGTTGCGGATGCGCGCGGAGCCGCCGCGGCCAGGTTGGCGCCGCCCTGGCTGGCGCCCTGGACGCCCGGCGTCGGCACGGCGGCTCCTTGTGCAGTGACATGCGGCGGCGCAGTCGCCGCCGGCGGCGCGGCCGGCGCGGCACGCGGCGGAGCCTGGCCCTGGCTTATTGCGGCGAAGTTGTTGCTGCCGCCCGCGTAGCGCACCAGGTTGAGGTCAAGTCCGTCGAGATAGATGCGGCCCAGGTGGATGATTTTTACCAGCGGCTGGATCTCGTCGAGCGCGATGGCCAGGTGCTTGAAGCCGATGAGCGGGACGTTGGCGGCGTCGCGCACATCCAGATTGTCGATCGCCATCTCGCCGTCCAGACGAATCTCCGGCGCATTCGGCGTGCTGATGAAATGCATCTGCAACTGCGAGGAGAACGAACCCTCCGGGATCCTGACGGGGATTTTCTCCGGCAGGTAGCCGACGTACAGCGGAATGCCGAGTTGATGCAGGTTCAGGTTGATCGTCGAGTCGGGCGGATTGGCGAAGGGACGGGTGCGCCCGGCGATGCGCAGGCGGCTGCCGTCGACCACCATCTCGAGCAGCGGCTGCACGTACACGTCCACCGCCCACGGCAGGTTGGCGATGAAGGGGATGTGCAGCTCGACATGGTCGACCAGGTGGCGGGCGCGGGTGACGTCGTCGTCGAAATAGATCTGACCTTCGTGGATCTTGATGTTGGATACGGCAAAGCGCTGCGGCTGCGACGGCGCGGGCGCGGGCGTCGGCGCAGGGCGTTCGAGCAAATCGGAAAAATTGAAAGTCTGCTCGGCCTCGCGCACGACATGGATGATCGGCCGGCTGATGGAAACGTCGTGGACAATCGGCGCCAGGTGCAGAAGCGAGCGCCATTCAATCGTCACGTGCAGGCGATGGATATCGACGAACGGCGCCTGGGAATCGCGATTGCCGATGTGCAGGTACTTCAGCCGCAGGCGCAGCCGGTACGGGTTGAAGCGCACGCGGGCGATGCTCACCGGGCGATGGAGCGCGGCGGCCACGCGCGGCACCACCACGTATTGCGCGATTAACGGTACGCCAACGAAGCCGATCAGACTGAAGACGATCAGAACGACGGCGACGATCTCGATCGTGCGGCGAAACCATCGCGTGCGACTGAAAGCGAAGCGGCCGAGCGTTGCTGCCCATGCGCGTTGCGCGGCAGGCCTGATTTTATCGAGCACGATGCGGCCTCAAGTGTTCAGGCCCTGAGCTTGGATGAACCGGATGGGGCCTCAATCCGGACGCTGCGCCGCCAATACTCCGTTAGTGGGTCTCTGTTAATCGACCTGTAACGTGGCCGGCCTGTCGCAGTCAAACGATTGTTTTTCTGTTCAGAGCCAGGGCGCATATTGCCCGACTGACACGATTGGGTGAAGCTTGATTTATCCGGATTGCATGAAGTTCAAGCGCTGCTTCGATTAATCCGCCGCCGCGCCCCCGGCTGGCGCGGCGCCGATTAACCGGGAATCGTCCGAGGATCGTCCAATGTCCGGCAGTCTTTCAGGAAAAGAAATCGAGCTGATCGATGCCTACTGGCGCGCCTGCAATTACCTCGCGCTCGGAATGATCTACCTGCGCGACAATCCGCTCCTGCGCGAGCCGCTGCGCCCCGAGCACATCAAGAACCGCCTGCTCGGACATTGGGGTTCCGATCCGGGCCAGAGCTTCGTCTGGGTGCACCTCAACCGCCTCATCCGCGAACACGATCTCAACGTGCTCTATATCTCGGGCCCCGGCCATGGCGCGCCCGCCGTGCTCGCCAACAGCTATCTCGAAGGCGTCTATTCGGAAGTCTATCCCGATCGCTCCCAGGACGAGGCGGGTCTCAAACGCTTCTTCAGGCTCTTCTCCTATCCCAGCGGCATCGGCAGCCATTGCACACCCGAGACGCCCGGCTCGATTCACGAGGGCGGCGAATTGGGCTACAGCCTCGCGCACGCGTTCGGCGCCGCGTTCGACAACCCCGATCTCATCGTGGCCGCGGTGGTTGGCGACGGCGAGGCGGAAACCGGACCACTTGCCACCTCGTGGCACTCGAACAAATTTCTCAACCCGATCCGCGACGGCGCCGTCCTGCCGATCCTGCATCTGAACGGCTACAAAATCGCCAATCCGACGATCCTCGCGCGCATTCCGGCCGAGGAGCTGGACAGCCTGTTTACCGGCTACGGCTATCGCCCGTACACGGTCGCGGGCGACGAGCCGGCGGCGATGCATCAGCAGATGGCGGCGACGGTCGAGCGCTGCGTCGAGGAGATCCGCGCGATTCAGGACGAGGCGCGGCGCAGCGGCGTCGCGCGCCGCCCGCGCTGGCCGATGATCATCCTGCGCACGCCCAAGGGATGGACCGCGCCCAGGGAAGTCGACGGCCATCGAATCGAAGGCTCGTGGCGCGCGCACCAGGTGCCGCTCGCCGACGTGACCGCGAACGCCGAGCATCTCGAGCTGCTCGAGCGATGGTTGCTGAGTTACCGGCCGCACGACCTGTTCGACCAGCATGGGCGGCTGATCGCCGAGCTGCGGGCGCTGGCGCCGCAAGGCCGGCGGCGTATCAGCGCCAACCCGCACGCCAACGGCGGGCTGCTGCGACAGCCGCTGCAGTTGCCGGATTTTCGCGACTATCGCGTCGCGGTCCCCGCGCCGGGGCGCGCCTACGCCGAAAGCACTTTCGTGCTGGGCGAGTTCCTGCGCGACGCGATGCGCGAAAATCTCGATCAGTTCCGCGTCTTCGGCCCCGACGAGACCGCGTCGAATCGCCTGCAGGCGATTTACCAGGCCTCGCGCAAAACCTGGCTCGCCGAAATCCGCCCCGAGGACGCCGACGGCGGCGAACTGGCGCCCGACGGCCGCGTGATGGAGATGCTGAGCGAACATACGCTGGAGGGCTGGATGGAGGGCTACGTGCTCACCGGCCGCCATGCGCTGTTCAACACCTACGAGGCGTTCGCGCACATCATCGATTCGATGGTCAACCAGCACGCGAAATGGCTCGCGAAGGCAAAGACCGAGGTGCCCTGGCGCGCGTCGATCTCATCGCTCAACATCCTCATCAGCTCGACCGTCTGGCGCCAGGACCATAACGGCTTCACCCACCAGGACCCAGGGTTTATCGATGTCGTCACCAACAAGAGTCCGCGCGTCACGCGCATCTACCTGCCGCCCGACGCCAACTGCCTGCTGAGCGTGGCCGACCATTGCCTGCGCAGCACCGACTACATCAACGTTATCGTCGCCGACAAGCAGCCGCATCCCCAGTTCCTCGACATGGACGCCGCCATCCGGCACTGCACCAAGGGCATCGGTCTGTGGGACTGGGCCAGCACCGATCAGGACAGCGACCCGGACGTGGTGTTCGCGAGCGCGGGCGACGTGGCGACCACCGAAGCGCTGGCGGCGGTCGCGATCCTGCGCGAGAAATTTCCCGAGCTCAAGATTCGCTTCGTCAACGTCGTGGACCTGTTCCGCGTGCAGCCCGAAACCGAGCATCCGCACGGGCTCAGCGATCGCGACTTTGACAGCCTGTTCACGACCAACAAGCCGGTGATCTTCAACTTTCACGGCTATCCGTGGCTGATTCACAAGCTCGCCTATCGGCGCGCCAATCACGAGAACATGCACGTGCGCGGCTACAAGGAGTTCGGCAGCATCAACACGCCGCTGCAGCTCGCGATCGAAAATCAGACCGACCGCTTCAATCTCGCGATCGACGCGATCGACCGCGTGCCGCGGCTGCGCAACACGGGCGCGCACGTCAAGGACTGGCTCAAGGACCAGATTTCGCTGAGCCTCGACTACGCCTACGCCAACGGCATCGACCGGCCCGAGATCCGCGATTGGCAATGGCCGTTCTGACGGCGCCGCGACGCAGCCGTGCGTGCGCCGCTCGATCGCGGCGCTGCGCTTGCCGGAGATGCGCTCGTGGGAGACAGGCTCATGGATGATGGTCCGCGCATCGTGCTGTCGTTCAACAGCGGCTCCTCGTCGCACAAGTTCGCGCTCTACCGCTTCGCCGGCGGCCGCGAGGAACTCATCGCCGAGGGCGCGGCCGAGGGTATCGGGGTCGAGCGCGGACGGCTATGGATTCGCGACGGCAGCGCACGAACGCTCGCCGACGGCGCGCGCGGGTTCGCGCGCTTCGAGGATGCGTTCGACGCGCTGTTCGACGAGATCGCGCGCCTGGGCCTGCCACATCCGGACGCGAGCGGCCATCGCATCGTCCACGGCGGCCCGGACCATTTCGCGCCCGAGCGCGTGACGCCGGCGCTGATCGAGGAGCTGCGCGGGCTGGTTCCGTTTGCGCCGCTCCATCTGCCGGTCGAGATCCGCGGCCTCGAGGCGATGGCCGCGCGCTGGCCGCGCCGCCCGCAGGCGGTATGCTTCGACACCGGGTTCCATCGGCGGATGCCCGAGATCGCGCGGCGCCTGGCGCTGCCGCGCGCGCTGTGGGATGAGGGGATCCGCCGCTACGGCTTTCACGGCCTCTCCTACGAATACATCATGGAGGCGCTCGGTG